>Ga0315905_10000709_pt1 | contig 36236 bp, 29 predicted proteins | sample LakEriMetagenome_5_FD_203522 | JGI IMG/M metagenome (GOLD analysis project Ga0315905, IMG submission 203522) | Freshwater fungal communities from buoy surface, Lake Erie, Ohio, United States - Buoy 4 MA121 | ecosystem: Environmental > Aquatic > Freshwater > Lake | place: USA: Lake Erie, Ohio... | reverse complement strand
GACAGCACTATGGTCACCGCAACCGCCGTGGAGGCCGCCTCCAACCGCAATCACACCGACATGATGCGCATGGGCGAAGCGAAGCAGTCGCTCATCCTCGATGCCGCAGCTGACATGCGGCGGGAATTCCGCCAACTGCCTCTGCTTGGTGCCATCATTAATGACATCATGGAGGGCCAGATGGAGGGCGACAGCCGCAGCGACGACATCACCGGCATGCTCGTGCTTTGTGCCAAGACGGTCATCGACTGCCTCGATGCGTGACGCCAGCTACTCCGTGCGAATGACCACCGGCGTTCCCACGGAAACCCGCTGATAGAGATCAATGACATCCGCATTGCGCAGCCGCACACAGCCGTGGCTGGCCGGAGTCCCAATGCGGTCCTCCTGGTTCGTGCCGTGGATGTAAATGTAACGGCCCCAGGTGTTGGCATTCGCCGCCTCCAGCCCCTCCAGCCACAGAATTCGCGTAAGCACATGGTCCTTCTCCGACGGCTCGCCAGCCCAAAGCCCCACGGGTTTTCTTCCCACAAAAATCGTGCCCGCCTCAGCGCCGTCTCCGATCATGGCACCGACCCGAAACCGCCCCGGAGGGGTGCAATTACTGCCCGGCAGAGTTCCGATGCCGAACCTGGAAGTCGAACAGGCATACTCCTTCACAAGCCGGTCCGCGCCATCATACAGGCGCAGTCGCTGTTCCGGTACCGACACTTCGATTTTCATTCCGCCGGGTTACACGCGGCTCACAGCGGGAACAAGCAGGATTCCCCGCCGCGCCCTGCACGCCATCCATTGAGAGAAATGTCCGTGTCTGTCGGGTGTCCGGCAGCGTGGAAAAAGGCACCACAAGCGGGTTGCCCGCTGAATAAAGAAGGGGAGGATGGCGCGGAATTTTCTCACCTTCTCTCTCATGCCAAAATCCAAAGCTCCCGCCTCGCCCTCCGGCATCCGCACCATTCGCAAGCTGATGGTGGCGAACCGCTCTGAAATCGCCATCCGCGTGATGCGTGCCGCCACCGAACTGGGCATCCGCACGGTAGCCATCTATGCGGCGGAGGACCGCTTCTGTCCGCACCGCTTCAAAGCGGACGAAGCCTACGAACTGAATCGCGACAAGGGGCCCCTCGGCGCCTACCTCGACATTGATGGCATCGTCGCGCTCGCCAAAGAAAAGGGCGTGGACGCCATTCACCCGGGTTACGGATTCCTCAGCGAGAATCCCCAGTTTGCGCAGGCCTGCGCAGATGCCGGAATCATCTTCATCGGACCGGATTCGAAGATCCTCGACATGATGGGCGACAAGACCGCCGCCCGCAATGTGGCGGACAAGCTCGGCATCCCGACACTCCAGGGCACGAAGGACCCGGTGGAATCACGCAAAGAGGCACTCACTGTGGCACGGAAGATTGGGTTCCCACTCATCATCAAAGCAGCCTTCGGCGGTGGCGGGCGCGGCATGCGCGTCGTGCAGAAGGCCGATGATCTCGAAAAGCTTCTCGAAGAGGCCCAAACGGAAGCCAAACGCGCCTTCGGCAATGGAGCGGTCTTCCTGGAGAAGTTCGTGGGCCGCGCCAAGCACATCGAAGTCCAAATCCTTGCCGACAAGCACGGCAACGTGCTGCACCTGCACGAGCGCGACTGCTCTGTGCAGCGCCGTCACCAGAAGGTCATCGAGCAGGCGCCGAGCTACGGCATTGCCCCGAAGGTCATCGAAGGCCTGTGCAACGCCTCACTCGCCATCGCGAAGGAAGTCGGCTACACCCACGCCGGAACGGTCGAGTTCCTCGTCGATGTCGAAAGCGGCGAGTGGTATTTCATTGAAATGAATCCCCGTATTCAGGTGGAGCACACCGTCACGGAGGAGATCACCTGCATCGACATCGTGCAGTCTCAGATCCAGATCGCGATGGGCCACACACTGCACGGCGAAGTCATGGCCCTGCCGGAGCAGGATAAAGTGGAGAAAAGCGGCTTCGCCATCCAGTGCCGGGTGACGACGGAGGATCCGGAGAACAATTTCACCCCGGACTTCGGCAAGATTCTTACCTACCGCAGCGCCGGCGGTTTTGGCGTGCGGCTCGACGGTGCCCTCGGCACCACCAATGCAGTCATCACGCCCTACTATGACTCCATGCTGGTCAAGGTGACGGTCTTCGGCCGCACCCTGCCCATTGCACTGGACCGCATGGACCGGTCACTGCGCGAGTTCCGCATTCGTGGCGTGAAGACGAACATCCCATTCCTCGAGAATGTGATCGCGGACCCGGTCTTCCGCAGCGGCCAGGCCACCACACGCTTTATCGACACCAATCCGCACCTCTTCCAGTTTGAGAAGCGCAAGGACCGCGCCACCAGGCTGCTGAACTATCTCGCGGATGTCAGCGTGAACGGAAATCCTTTTGCCAAAGGCTTCACCCTGAAAACCATCGGCAAGCTCCCCGTGCCCCCGATTCCGAAAGTGGAGCATTCCGTGAGCAAGACCGCCGTCCCGTCGGGCACCAAGCAACTCCTCACAGCGATGGGGCCGGAGAAATTCTGCAACCAGTGGGTCGCTAAACAAAAGCGCCTGCTCCTCACGGACACCACCTTCCGCGATGCGCACCAGTCGCTGCTCGCCACCCGTGTCCGCACTTATGACATGCTGGCCGTCGCCGACGCCGTGGCCCGCCGCACGCCCAACCTCTTCAGCATGGAAATGTGGGGCGGCGCGACCTTCGATGTCACCATGCGCTTCCTCCGCGAAGACCCGTGGGAACGCCTCCGCCAGTTGCGCGCCAGGGTGCCGAACATCCTCTTCCAGATGCTCTTCCGCGGCAGCAATGCCGTGGGCTACACCAACTACCCTGACAATGTCGTCAAAGGGTTCATCAAACATGCCGCGGCCAATGGCATGGACATCTTCCGCATTTTCGACAGCCTCAACTACCTCCCGAACCTCACCGCTGCGATGGATGCGGTGCGCGAGGACACGCAGTCCATCTGCGAAGGCACTGTCTGCTACACCGGCGACATCCTCGACCCCGACCGCGACAAGTATGGGCTGAAGTATTACGTCAAGCTGGCCAAAGAGCTGGAGAAGATGGGGGCCCACATCCTGTGCATCAAAGACATGGCCGGCCTCGTGCGTCCGTATGCGGCGAAGAAACTCGTGAAGGCGCTGAAGGACGAGATTGGCATCCCCATTCACTTCCACACCCATGACACCAGCGGCCTCAATGCCGGCAGTATCCTGAATGCCGCCGACGCCGGCGTGGACGTGGTGGATGCCGCCATCGCGAGCATGAGCGGCGGCACCTCCCAGCCGAACCTCAACTCCATCGTCGCGGCCCTCCAGCACACACCGCGCGACACCGGACTGGATCCCGAGGCCCTTCAGGAATTCTCCGACTACTGGGCTGCCGTGCGCACCTTCTACAAGCCGTTCGATACCTCCGAGCCCTACGGCACCGCCGAGGTCTATCTCCACGAAATGCCCGGCGGCCAGTATACCAACCTCAAGGAGCAGGCCACCGGCATGGGCATGGCCGCCCGCTGGCCGGAAATCGCCCGTGCTTATGCCGAGGTGAATCAACTCTGCGGCGACATCGTCAAGGTGACGCCCTCCAGCAAGGTCGTGGGCGACCTTGCCATCGAGTGCGTCGCCCGCGGTGTGAAGCCCGCGGACATCATCAACCTCCAGGGCACCAAGTGGAGCAAGGACGTCACCAGCATGTTCGAAGGCTGGCTCGGCGAGCCTTTCTACGGCATGGAGCCCGCCGAGGCCAAAGACTCGTGGAAGAAGTGGAACGCCCTCGCTGACGCCATCGTCGGCAAGACCGGCAAGCGCATCAAAGGCCGCCCGGGCACGCACGCCGCGAAGGTCAAGCTCGACGACGTTCGCGCTGAGCTGGAATCGAAGCTGAAGCGCAAGCCCACCGAGGACGATGTCTGGAGCTACCTCATGTATCCGGACGTGTTCATGAAGTTCGCCGAATTCCGCAAGTCCTACGGCGATGTCAGCGCCCTGCCCACGCCCGCCTATTACTATGGACTCCAGCAGAAGGACGAAATCAGCGTCCACCTGGAGGAAGGCAAGACGCTGTTCATTCGCCTCGTGAACCTCACCGAGCCCGACCAGAACGGCCAGCAAACCGCCATCTTCGAACTCAACGGCTATCCGCGCCACACCACGGTCACCAACAAGACCCTCGCGAAGGAAGTCGTCTCCCGCGCCAAGGCCGACCCCGCAGACCCCACCCAGGTCGGTGCCCCCATGCCCGGCATGGTGGCCAGCATCGCTGTGAGTGTCGGGCAGAAGGTGAAGGAGGGCGAAACCATGCTCACCCTGGAAGCCATGAAGATGTTCGCCGCCATCAGCGCGCCCGCCGCCGGCACCGTGCAAGAAGTGTGCGTAAAGGTCGGCGAAAGCGTGGAAAGCAAAGACCTCCTCGTCCGTCTGGTGAAGTAACATACCGCCTTCCCCGCCCCGCTGTTGCCGGTCCCCGGTAGCAGCGGGGCTTTTCTTTGCTCAGAAGGCGAAGCCGAAGGTGATGTGCAGCGCCCCTGCGGGTTCGCCGCCGCGGCGTGAGGGATTGAATCCGTAGTCCACACGCAGCGGGCCCACCGGCAGCGCATAGCGCACACCCAAGCCCACAGCGTAGCGCAGTTCATCCGGCACGGCGAAGAGGGTGTCATCCTCACGGCTCAGGCTCCCGGCATCGGCGAAGATCGCCACCTCCAGGTTGTCGATCACTTCATAAGACAGCTCCACATTCACCGCGTGCATCAGCGTGCCGCCCAGAGGCGTGCCCCCGGACGACTGCGCGCCCAGTTCGCGTTCGCCGAAACTCCGCACCGTGCTGCTGCCTCCGTTGAACAGGCGCATATCGATCGGCAGACTGCTCACGCCCTGCGGTGCCGAGATGGCCGCTGCCTGCCAGTTCGCGGCAATGCGGAAGCGCTCTGTGATGGGCTGATACCAGGAAAGCCGCAGCGCTGATTTCAGATAGGCCACATCTGCGATCCCCGTCTCCAGTTCCGCGCTGGCGAACCAGCCCTTACGCGGATTCAGCGGGCTGTCCCGCCGGTCATAGCTCACGGTGCCGCCGATGGCCGTCATGTTATAGGAATCCGGCCCCAGCTCCTCCGGTGTGAGGCCGCCACCGCGCGCCGTGTCCACCGACACCGCGCCGTAGGCACTCGCCGCCAGATACCGCGTGAACTGCCGCGAGAGCGCCGAGCGGATCTTCAGCGACCGGTGCGTGTAGTCGTACGCGGAAGTCGTCAGCGCCGACAGCTCCGTGTCCGAAGTGTAGGCCGAGTTGAAAATCGCGGGATTGATCCACCGCACGCCCGCCTCCGGGCCGCCTGCTTCCCAGCCAAGGCGCAGGCGGAGCGTGTCCCCCGTGTTGGCGAAATTCACGTGCCGCCATTCCAGACCCAGCAGAGGTCCCTTCAGGGTTTCGTAGCCCCCGTAGATGCCCAGCGTCTTGCGCATTCCCTCCGTGCCGCTGATGCGAAGGACCAGCGCCGCCTGCTCCTCGCTGATGCTCTCCGGCGTCACATCCATGGTGGAAAACACCCCGGTATCCATCACCCGGCGCTGCATGAGTTCCAAGTCCGCCGTGCTCCACACCTGGCCCTCTGCCGGACGGAACCCCGCATTGATAATCCGCTGCGCCCCGCGCGAAAAAGTCTCTCCCGCCTCGATGCGCTTCACCAGATACACCGGTCCCGGCACGACAGTCATCACCACCGGCACCGCCCCGCCCGCCTTTACCGGGCGCGCCTCCGCCGTCACCCGCGCCGAAAAACACCCCGCCGCCTGCCACCGGCTTTCCACCTTCCCCCGCATCTCCTCCACCCGCACCTCGCTGAAGGGCGAACCCCACAGCGCCGCCACCTCCCCGCGCAGCGTCTCCGCGCCCCGCGGCAGGTCCCCCAGCAGCACCACCTCTCCGAATTCCGAACGCGGCCCCTCCGTGATCGCCACGGAAATGCGTACCGGCTGCCCCGGCACACGCTCATAATGCGGCTCGCCCACCTGCGCCGCCAGATAACCCCGCGACTGCAGCAACCGCTGCACCAGCCCCGCCCCGTCAGCGATCTCCGCCTCCACCAGCGGTGCCTTCTTCCCCAGCGAGCCCCGGCGCTCTTTTGTCGGGCGCAGCAAATAGTCGCGCATCTCCTCCTGGGTCGCCGCATCCGTCCCTGTGAATACCGTCTCCCCGATCGACTCCCGCGCCCCCTCTGCCACCACCAGCACCGCCATTTCACCCTCAATGTCCCACGTCACCTGTGCGTCCGGAAACCCCATTTTCAGCAACTCCTTGCGCACAAAGAACGCCAGGTCGTCCGCCAGCGGCGGCGTCGCCACGCGGTCATCCACCAGCGTCAGCTGCAGATCCACCACCGCGCGCAACTCCTTCCACGTGTCCGCATTCGCCCCGTCCACCCGCACCTTCAGACCGTGCCGCTCCACCGTACGGGATTCCTCCTCTTCCGCCCCCGCCAGCGGGCCCACCCCCAGACAACCGCACACCACCACCCACAGCCAGCACCTCGCAGCACAGCACTGCAGAAAAGCAGACAGCGGTTTCACAGTCATAGCGATACCCTCCGCTCATGCCCCCTCCCCCAGCCTCACACAAGCCCAAGATTCCCTTCGGCCGGTCGTTCCCCCGCCGAAAACACCGCTCCACGGCGGAGGCAGGTTCAAACCGGACTGAAAAATTGTTACCACGGCCTGAGGTTGCCCCCCTGTAGGCTGGATGGAACCTCCCCCCCGGCCCAGAGGGCTGCCGGTGGTGGAGCGCAGCGATCCGTAGCGTAGCGGAGACAGCCGCAGGCGAACCACCAGTCATGAACAATTCAGTCTTCCAGCCCCGGCAGGGGCGCAAGATGGAACCGGGGAGATTCTCCCGCCCAGCCGGGGCGGCTGGGTATTTTGGCCTTGGTCCGGTGGTTCCGTTCGTTCCTCACTCCACCACCGTATCTACCATCGTATGTCCCTCCGGGACGGAAGCCCCAAGAGAAGCGCGCAAAGTTCCGCCCCCACCACCCTTAGAGGGCAGCCTGAATAGTGGAGCGCCAGCGGGCGGCGGCGGTGGCGATGGATTCGCCTTCGGGGGGGAAGAGGACGCCGCGGGAGACGTTGATGAGGACGGGGGCGGTGCGGGGGCTGCTGCGGAGGGCGTTGATGTCGCCGCCCTGGGCGCCGAGGCCGGGGACGAGGAGGGGGGCGTCGGGCAGGACCGGGAGAATGTCGGGATCGGCATTGGTAAGACCGACGACGAAGCCGACGTCGGCAGGGCTGCCGGCGGCGCGGCGGGCCATGTCGCCAACGAGTTCAAAGACGCGTCGACCGTCGGCGAGACGCTGTTTTTCAATATCAGCGGCGCCGGGGTTGGAGGTCACGGCGAGGAGGTAGAGGCCTTTGCCTTCATAGCCGAGGAAGGGCTCGACGGAGTCGTAGCCGAGGAAGGGGTTGAGAGTGACGGCGTCCACGCCCCAGGTCTCAAAGAAGGCTTTGGCGTAGTATTTCTGGGTCTCGCCGATGTCACTGCGCTTGGCGTCGAGGAGAATGGGGATGTCTTTGGGAACGGCGGTGAAGATTTCCTCAAGGAGGGCGATGCCGCGGGAGCCGAGGGCTTCGAAGTAAGCGATGTTGGGCTTGAAGCAGGCGGCGTGGGGGGCGCTCTCGGCGATGACGCGGAGGAGGAAGTCCTTGAGCGGCTCCCGGATGAGGTCGGGGCGCGGGTCGAGGCCGACGCAGAGGCGGGATTGGGCGGAGGCGATGCGGGCGGCGAGTTTTTCTGTGTAGCGCATATTTAAAAGAGGGCGTCAGGAGGCGGTGCGGTCGAGCAGCACGCGGTCGCCGAGGAGGACCATGGCGACGGAGCCGGTGAGGGTCTTGCCGAGGAAGGGGTTGTTGTGGCTGCGGGACTTGAGGAAGGCCCGGTGCACGGTGGTGATGGCGGCGGGATCGAAGAGGACGGCGTCCACAGCGGTGCCGGCGGCAATGTCGGGTGTCTCCAGGCCGAGAAGGCGGCGGGGGGCGATGGCGAGGCGCTCCATGAGCACGTCCCAGGTGAGATGGCCGGGCTGGATGAGGTGGTGGTGGAGAGCGGGGAGCGCGGTGTCGAGCCCGGTGATGCCGAAGGGGGCGCTGGCGAAGTCGTGCGTCTTTTCGAATTCCGTGTGGGGCGAGTGGTCAGTGGCGATGACGTCGATGGTGCCGTCGATGAGGCCAGCGAGGAGTGCGGCGGTGTCGGCCGCGGGACGGAGGGGGGGCTTGACCTTGAAGTTGGTGTCGTAGTCGCCCACGTCTTCGTCGGTGAAGATAAGGTGGTGGGGAGTGACTTCGGCGCTGACCTGGACGCCTTCGCGTTTGTAGCGGCGGATGGTTTCCACGCCGCTGGCGGTGGTGACGTGTTTAATATGGATGCGGCTGCGGCAGCTCTGGGCAAGGCGGATGTCGCGGGCGATGCCGATTTCCTCAGCACATGGATGAATGCCGGGGAGGCCGAGACGGTAGCTGACCTTGCCGTCGTGCATGGCACCGTTGCCGGAGAGTTCCTTCACATCGCAGTGGGAGGCGACGAGCAGGCCGAGGTCGCGGGAGTACTGCAGGGCGCGGCGCAGGAGGAGCGGGTTGTTCACGGGCGCGCCGTCATCGGTGATCATCACGGCCCCGCGCAGGCGCATTTCGCCGATCTCGGCGAGTTCCTCCCCGCCGCGGCGGCGGCTGATGCAGCCGGCGACATGCACGGAAATGGGGGAGGTCTTGGAGGCAATATCGATGACGCTTTGCACCATGCCGCCGTTGTCGATGGCAGGATTCGTGTCCGGCATGAGAAGGAGTCCGGTGAAGCCGCCATTGACTGCGGCGGCGGTGCCGCTGGCGATGGTCTCGGCGTCTTCGCGGCCTGGCTCGCGAAGGTGGGCGTGGAGGTCATACAGTCCGGGCAGCAGGACCTGTCCGCGGGCATCAATGACCCGGCAGTCGTCCGCTAGTAGCTCACCCGGAGCGGGAAAGTGCCAGCGGCCTTCGCTGCACAGCACGTCCACCGGGCCGGTGTCGCGGTGCGAGGGGGAGACTACGGTCACTTGCTGGAATAAAATCGGCGCGCTCATCCTGGTATTTTCCCCGTGTATAGGGACAGCGCGGAAACGGCGCAAGAGGGCGGCATTCTTTTCCTTTGCGGGATGGAAACCGGAAGATTAGGAGACTGTGTGTCCGAAACGTCAGAAGCAGCCGTCGAGGCGCCGGAAGCTCCGGTGCCACCCTTTTCAGAACTTGGTCTTTCCGAAGATGTCCTCCGTGGTGTCACGGAGGCAGGTTATGAACGTCCCACCAAAATCCAGGCTCAGGCCATCCCCGTGATTCTGTCCGGGCGCGATGTGATCGGCTCCTCGCAAACCGGCTCCGGCAAGACCGCGGCCTTTGCGCTGCCGATCCTGAGCCGCCTCGGCAAGCCCGGCCCCATCCGCTGCCTCATCCTGGAACCGGTGCGCGAACTCGCCGCCCAGGTCGAGGAGCAGTTTAAGAAATACGGCGGCCACACCGGGCTGCGCAGCCTGCTGGTGCACGGCGGCGTGGGCTACGGAGCGCAAAAGGACGGCCTGAAGGAGGGCGTGGATATCGTCATCGCCACTCCCGGGCGTCTGCTCGACCATATGCAGCAGCGCACCATCAACCTCGACAGCGTGGAGATTCTCGTGCTGGATGAGGTGGACCGGATGCTGGACATGGGCTTCCTGCCGGACGTGCGCCGCATCGTGCAAAAGTGCCCGGAAAACCGCCAGACGCTTTTTTTCTCCGCCACCATCCCGGCGGAAATCGCCTCGCTGGCCAGCTGGGCACTGAAGGATCCCTTCAAGATCGAAATCGGCCGCCCCCGCATGGCGGCCACGACGGTCAGCCACTACTTCTATCCGGTGAACCGCATGCAGCGCGAAGACCTGCTCATGGCGCTGCTCAAGGAAACGCATTTCGAAAGCGTGATGATCTTCACCCGCACCAAAGCCGATGCCGACATGCTCGCGGCCAAGGTGCGGCGGGATGGCGAGCACAAGGTGGCCGTGATGCACAGCGACATCCCGCAGAAAGAGCGCACCCGTGCGCTGCAGGGATTCCGCACCGGCGAATTTCAGGTCATCATCGCCACGGACCTCGCCGCCCGCGGCCTGGACATCAGCGGCGTTTCGCACGTCATCAACTACTCAGTCCCGGAGAATCCGGAGGACTACGTTCACCGCATTGGCCGTACCGGCCGGGCGGAGAGGGAAGGCGATGCCTACACCCTGCTGAGTGCGGATGAGTTGATCGCCGCGGAAGCCGTGGAGCGATTCATCGGCCAGCAGGTGCCCCGCCGCAGGCTGGATAACTTCGACTACCTCTACACCACGCTGCTCGACAACAGCCGCGCGGCGCAGGATCACCTCCGCAGCAATCTCGGCCGCGGCCGTGGTGGCAAAGTCCGCCGTCGCTAGCGCCCGCCACGGGGCATTGCTGCCATGCGAGTCCTCGCCATCGACCCAGCCCTGCGCAACGCCGGCTGGGCCGTGCTGGAGCGGGAAGGCAAGACGAACCGCGCCATCGCGTGGGGCGTCATCCGCAATAAGCCCGCGCTGCGCCAGTCGGCCTGCCTCGTCGCGATCATGGAGGCCATGCGCGAAGTGATTCGCGAACACCGGCCCGACTGCTGCGCCATCGAGAGCACCATCTACGTACAGAATTTCAGCACCGCCATCACGCTGGGCGCGGCGCGTGCCGCCTGCCTCATGGCCCCCGCAGAAGCCGGGCTGGAAATCTGTGAGTACCCGCCGCGCCGGGTGAAGCAGGCCATCGTCGGCCGCGGTGCTGCGGACAAAGCGCAGGTCGCCTTCATGGTGCGCGCGCTGCTCAAATTGACCGAAACGCCGCCGCACGATGCCGCCGACGCGCTCGCTGTGGGCATCACCCACCTCGAAAGCTGCGCCCCCGGCAGTCCCTGGCAGCGCGAAAAGGTGATCGTCTAAAGGCTGTAAGGAGCTTTGCGTGCTTCTTTCGGGGCTTCCGTCCCGGAGGGACGAAAGACGGTAGCCGGTGGTGGAGTGAGGAACGAACGGAACCACCGGATAACCGCCTCATCCATGGTTCCGCCCCGGCGGGGCGGCAGAATCCCCCCTGCGCGATCTTGCGCCCCTCCGGGCCGGGGGGGGCGGACTCCTCAAAGTTCCGTTCAGGCTCTAGCGCCGGCGCTTATTTCGAGGCCGCCCAGATTTTGTAGCGCTCTTCAATGCGCGCGCCCTCGGTGTCCCCGGCATGGAAGAGCCAGCGGTATTTCAGCGTGAGGGACTCGCCTTTCTTGATGACGAGATCGCCGGTGCCTTTGGGGTTCTTCTTGTCGAAATCGTGCAGGCCAAACGGATTCGCCGCGATGAGGCCGTAGTCGCGCGCGTGCCATGTGGTCGGGTGCCGCAGGTTGGAAGGATGATCAAAGCAGGCAATGCCCACCGTCTTGCCGCCGACGGGCGCGGAGTAGTCCACCCATCGGGCGGGCTTGCCCCAAATGGCGCCATCCTTCAGTCCCTCGCTGTTCACCGCTTTCCCGGCCGCCACTTTGCCCTTCAGATTCAGCGCGGGATGGCTGCGGATGCCCATGGTGCCTTCCTTGGTGTCGCCAAAGGTCACGCCGCCCTCGCTGGCACTGATCGTAATGGTGTAATCAATGAAACGCGCATCGGATTCGGTGCCGCAGGTGATCGTGGTGGACGAAGTGCAGACCTTTTTGCCATCGGGCGCCACCCAGTTTTCGCTGGTGGTTAGGGTCACCGGCTTGCCGTCACCGCCGGAGATGGCCGGTTCACCGGTGACGATGATCTTCCCAGCGTCCGCTGCCTCTTTCCAGAAGTCCACGCCATTCACCGCGCCGTGGGTGAACCAAAGGCCTTTGTGGTGCGGGTGGTCCTGCTCCTCATTGCGTGCCGCGGCGGCCACGGGCCATTCGCGCACCAGATTCCCCGCTCCGGGCAGGTTGATGGGATGCAGGATGGGCTTCGCGAAGTTTTTGTAGTGCAGCGTGGTAAAGACCTCGTCGCCGGCCTTTACCGTCACCGTGCCTTTGACGGCATCCGGCACAGCGGTTAGTTTCGTCTCGCCGGCACTCAGGAGAGAGGCGGAGGCGATGGCGGCAGCAGTGAAGAGCATTTTCATGATGCGGCACCGCTAGGAGGCAGCCTTCCGCAGGCAAGCCCGGAACCTCCGCGATGACGGAGGGCACCGCCGTCTCTGCTGCGGATTTGCCATTGGACAGAATGCCGCCCCGCTGGCACAGATGGCCGCTCCTGTTTCCTCCCCGATGCAATTGACCTATCTTCAGCCGCTCTGGTGGCTTCTTGGCCTGCTCGTTCTCGCCGGCGGCTTGTGGTTCACTCTCGTGGACCGTCCCCGAAAGCTGATGCTGGCCTCCTTTCTGCTGCGGGCGCTGGCGGTTGTCTTTCTCGTCCTCGCACTCTGCCGCCCGGGACTCATGCGCAAGGTGGATGACGTGCACGTCATCTTCCTAGTCGATGTGAGCCAAAGCGTGGACCTCAAGGCCGCCCGGACGGCGGTGGATGAAGTGGATGCCGCGGTGAAGGCCCTCGGCGCAGGCGATTCCCACAGCGTCTTCGCCTTCGCCGGTGGTGTGCGGTTCAAGGAGACCAAAGACCTCGCCAAACAGCTCGACGACTGGCAAAAGGGCATCGCGGATGATGAATTCCGCTCCGCCACCCGCATTGAAGAAGCCGTGCTCGCCACCCGTCTGGCCTTTCCCGCAGGCAAGAGCCGCCGCCTCGTGCTCCTCTCCGACGGACAGGAAACGCACGGCAGCATCGCCAGCGCCGTGCAAACGCTGCGGCAGGAGAACGTGGACATCGTCTGGAAACCCCTCAGCGGCCTTACCCATCCGGAGTCGGCCATCGTTTCGGTGGAGCCCAACTCCCCCAGCGCCTACGCCGGCGAAGTCGTCAGGCTCCGCGTGCGCATGGCAGCGAACCAGGACATCGACGGCACCGTGCGCATTTTGAGCCAGGGCGTGAAGGTCATGGAAAAGCCCGTGAAGCTCACCCCTGGCGGCGACAACAGCGTGGACTTCGATGTACCCATGACCGTCACCGGCACCTCTCTCTGGTCTGCGGAACTCGTGCCGGCCAAAGACCACTTTCCGCTCAACAACCAGGCCACCGCCACGGTCGAAGTCACCGGCAAGAGCCGCGTCCTCGTCATTCACAAGACGCCCCGCGAAATGCGCGGCATCACCCGCGCTCTCCAGGAGCAGGATTTTGACATCGATGCCCGCGGCGAAAACGGCCTGCCCGACAGCATGGACGGCCTCCTGTCCTTCGATGCCGTCGTCCTCGCCGATGTTCCCGCCACTTCCATCAGCACGCGCCAGATGGGCCTCCTGAAAAGCTACGTGCAGGACTTCGGCGGCGGTCTCGCCATGATGGGCAGCGAAAATTCCTTTGGTCTCGGCGGCTATTACAAGACGCCCGTGGAGGAGGTCCTGCCCCTTGTCAGCCGCTTCGAAAAAGAAAAGGAAAAGCCCTCCCTCGCCATGGTCCTCGTCATGGACCGCAGTGGCTCCATGGACGGCCTCCCTATCCAGATGGCCCGTCAGGCGGCCAAAGCCAGCGTGGAACTCCTCGGCCCGCAGGACCAGGTGGCCGTCGTCGCCTTCGACAGCGAAGCCTATCTCATCAGCGACATGCGCCGCGCTTCCGAAAAGGAAAGCATCCAGGCCGCCATTGATACCATCGAAATCGGCGGCGGCACCGACATGTATCCCGCCATGCAGCAGGCCAAGCAGCTCCTCGACAACTGCTCCGCCAAGATCAAGCACATGATCTGCCTCACCGACGGGCAAACCGAAGACCGCGGCTTTGCGGAACTCACCCAGGCCCTCGCCGACAGCGGCGTCACCGTCTCCACAGTTGCCCTTGGCGACGGTGCCGCAGGCGACCTGCTGCAAAACATCGCGCAGATTGGCAAAGGCCGCTTCTACGCCGCGCAGGATCCCTCCACCGTGCCGCAGATCTTCACCCGCGAGACCATGCAGGCCAGCAAGAGCGCCATCAAAGAGGACGTCTATGCCCCAGTCGTCACCGCCGAGCACCCCATGCTCGCCGGCTACGGCGACAACCTTCCCTCCGCGCTCGGTTATGTCATGACGGAAGCCAAGCCCGTCACCCAGACCATCCTCGCCGTGGAAACCGGCGATCCCCTCCTCGCTGTCGGCCGCTTCGGTCTCGGTCAGGGCCTGTGCTTCACCTCCGACCTCACAGAAAAGTGGGGCGGTGAGTGGCTCGCCTGGGAAGGCTGCGGCAAGTTCTGGGCTCAGGTCTTCCGCAGCATCCTCCGGCCAAAGAACATCCAGGGCATGGAAGTCCGCACCCTCATCGCCGGCGACTCCTGGAGCTTCGACATTCGCCGGCGCGATGCCGATGGCTCCCCCGTGAATAACATCAAGTGGGACGCCCGCGCCGTAGATGAGAATGGCACCGAGTCTCCCGTCGCCGTGCAGGAATCCGGCCTCGGCCGCTACACCGCCTCCGTGCCCCTGGCCGGCAAGCAAAAGCTCACCGTCCGCCTCCGCGACACGGACAACAACAAGCTCAAGGTCCTCCACTACAACCGCCCCTCGCCCGGCGAATACCGCCTCGGCCAAAGCGTCCCGCCCGTCCTCGCCGCCGCCCCCGCCTTCAGTCCTGAGACGGTAAAGGACAACATCACTCCCGTGGAAACCCGCCGCAGCATCGAGTCATGGTGCTACTTCTTGGCTCTCGGCTGCGCCCTCGGCAGCATCGTGCTCCGTCGCGTGTAGTGGTGCCCTTCTTATAAAAAAGCCACTCTCACGATGCGTGGGGATGCGCGCAGCACATCCCGCTTATTGGCGAGGGCGAAGAAGGCTCAGGTCGAGGGATTCGAGGATGAGGACGAAGGACAGGAGCGCAGCGACGGAGGAGGGTAATTGATTGAGTGCGGGGGCATCGGGGCTTGCCTTGTGGTGCGGGCCTTGCTTTAGGTGGCTGCTGCCGTTGCTGTCTTCATCTGCCCTCCTCTCCTCATGCCTGTTCCCTCCACGCGTCATGGCCTGCTCGCCGCGGGCAACTTCATCGTCGATTACGTCAAGATCATTGATTACTACCCGGGGGAGGAAATGCTGGCGAGCATCCTGCGGGAGAGTTCGGCCAATGGCGGGGGGCCGTATAACATTCTGAAGGATCTGGCGAAGATGGAGGCGGGGTTCCCGCTGGCGGCGGCGGGGCTCATCGGGCGGGACAGCACGGGGCAATGGATTCTGGAGGACTGTGCGGCGCATGGCATCGACACGGCGCGGCTGCAGCAGACGGGCGGGGTAAGCACAAGCTACACGGATGCCTTCACGGTGGAGAGCACGGGGCGGCGCACGTTTTTCCACCAGCGCGGGGCGAATGCGCGGCTGGCGCCGGAACATTTCGACTTCACGGGGGTGAGCGCGCGGCTGTTTTACCTGGGGTATTTCATGCTGCTGGATACGCTGGACAGCTTCGGGTCGGACGGAAGGAGCGGGGCGTCGCGGGTGCTGGAGGCGGCCTCGGCGGCGGGGTTGGTGACGGCGGCGGATATGGTGAGCGTGGAGCACGCGGACTTCGCGCGCAGTGCGCTGAGTGCGCTGCCGTGGGTGGATCATTTCATCCTGAATGAAATCGAGGCCGGGAAACTGGCGGGGAAATCGCTGCGCGGGACGCACGGTCCGGACTGGTATGGCATCGCGACGGCGGCGCACTCGCTGCTGCGGCACGGCGTCCGTCAGTCGGTGACGATCCATTTTGTAGAAGGCGCGGTGTGCGCCACGGCGGACGGGCAGACGCACCGGCAGGGGTCGGTGCAGTTGCCGACGGGCTATGTGAAGGGGGCGACGGGCGCGGGCGATGCCTTTGCGGCGGGGCTGCTGCTGGGGATTCACGACGGGCTGCCGTGGGCGGATTGCCTGCGCCTGGCGGTGTGTGCCGCGGCGATGTGTCTTTCGCACCCGACGACCAGCGATGGCATGAAACCGGTGGCGGATTGCCTCGCGCTGGGCACGGAGTATGGCTTCCGCTCTTCTGAATAATTCCTCATGTCTGCTCCCGACGCTCCGCTGAATCCCCTGGCCGCCCTGCATGTCTTCAAGGCGCATCTGGAAGCCCGCGCCCGCGCCGGGGAGACGAAGATCTGGATGAGTGACGAAGCGCGCGCCATGCTGAAGGAAATCTGCCGCATGAAGCCGGGGCGCATGACTTTCACCGCGCCGAAACCCGAGGTGACACCAGCCCCTCCGGTGAAGCAGGAGGCGCCGCCTGCCGCAGCGACTTTCTCTGCACCTGAAGCGGTGGTTTCTTCTGCTGATCGTGAACCTGCGGCGGCACAAGTAGAGGCACCCGCGCCGGTGGCCCCGCAGAGCAAAGCGGAGCGACTCGCCGCCGTGCAGCGCCGTGCCGAGGATGCTCCCAAAGCGCGCGCTCTGGGCACGCTGCGGGACACGATGGTCTTCGCCACGGGGAATCCGGACGCGCAGATCATGTTCGTCGGCGAGGCCCCGGGTGCGGATGAGGAGAAGCAGCGCGAACCCTTCGTCGGAGTGGCGGGGCAGTTGCTCACGCGGGTCATCAAAGCCATGGGCCTGGAGCGCAGTGACGTATATATCACGAACATCTGCAAATTCCGCCCGATCGTGGAGGACGACCGCCCGCAGGGCACCCGCAACCACCAGCCGACCGGCACCGAGATGGCGGCCTGCATGGAATATGTGCTGGAGGAAATTGCCATCGTGCAGCCGCGTGTGATCGTGGCCCTTGGCAAGACCGCGGCCGAAGGCCTGCTGCAGCGCGATGTGGCCGTGACACGCCTGCGCGGCCAGTGGCTGGAATTTAAGGGCACGCCGCTGACGGTCACTTTCCACCCGTCATATCTGAAGCGGAAGGAGGACGAAGGTGAGGCCATCGCCAACGCCGAGAAGCGCAAGCACTGGGAGGACATGCTCATGGTCATGGAACGCCTTGATATGAACATCACCGACAAGCAGCGCCGCTATTTCCTCCCCAAATCCTGACAACCGTCCCACTCTTCACTACCATGTCACTCTTCACCCGCATCATTAACGGCGAGATCCCCTGCCGCTTTGTCTGGAAAGACGAGCACTGCGTCGTCTTCCTCACCATCGCGCCCATTCGCCCCGGCCACACCCTGGTGGTGCCGCGGCAGGAGATCGACTCCTGGCTGGATGCCCCCCCGGAACTCACGGCGCATCTCTTTCAGACCGCGCAGAGCGTGGGCCGCGGCATCCAGCAGGCCTTTCCCTGCACGAAGGTGGGCGTGATGATCGCCGGCCTCGAAGTGCCGCACCTGCACATTCACCTCACGCCCATCGACGAAATCCGCGACATGGATTTTGCCCGTCAGGACAGCAAGGCCCAGCCTGCGGACCTCGATGCCGCTGCGGAGAAAATCCGCACCGCGCTCCGCGCCCTCGGCTATTCCCAGGTGGCGGACTGAGCCATGACCGAGCTGATCCTGAACCGCGACCACTACACCCGGCTCATCGCCGGTGAGGTGCCACAGGCGCAGCGGTTTCTCTGGATCGCCACGGCGGACCTGAAGGACCTGCACGTCGCCCAGGGAAAGCGCTTCGTGCCGTTCCTCGGGGTCATCGCGGGCCTGGTGGAAAACGGCGTCACCGTGCGCCTCATTCACGCCAAAGAGCCCGGGCGGCGGTTCCGCGGGGATTTCGACCGCTTCCCTGCCCTGCTGCACGATGAACGGTTCGAGCGCGTTCTCTGCCCGCGGATGCACGCCAAGATCATCATCATCGACGGCCGCCTCGCCTACACCGGCTCGGCGAACCTGACGGGTGCCGGAATCGGGGCGAAGAATGATCACCGGCGGAATTTTGAGGCCGGTATCCTGACCGATGAGCCTGCGCTCGTGCAGGGGCTGATGGAGGAGCTGGATACACTCTGGCGCGGCGACCACTGCACGAAGTGCCAGCGGCGCGACGTTTGCCCGGACCCAATCGCCTGAGCGGCCGCCGGTGCTTTTGGGATTGCCACCGCCGCGCAGCCCGGCACAAATCGCCGGTATGTCAGCCAAACGCATTCTTCTCACCACCACTTCATACCAGGATACTCCCGGCGAACACCACGACCTGCTCAATTCCCAGGACTATGAAATCGTGCGCGAACGCGGCCCGCTCAGCGAAGCCCGCATGCTGGAACTGGCCGGGGAATTCGACGGCTTCCTCTGCGGCGACGATGACATCACAGACGCGGTACTCGCCAAAGCGCAGCCGCGGCTGAAGGTCATCAGCAAGTATGGCATCGGGCTCGACAAGATCGACCTCGGCGCCTGCAAGGAGCGGCGCATTCCCGTGCTGTTCACGCCTGGTGTGAATCACACCACCGTGGCGGAGCACACATTCTGCCTCCTGCTCGCCCTCGTGCGCAACCTCGTGGAAAGCGTGAACGCCACCCGCGAGGGCAAATGGAAGCGCATCACCGGCAATGAACTCTGGCAAAAGCGCGTCGGCGTCGTGGGGCTCGGCCGCATTGGTCAGGAAATGGTAAAGCGGTGCCGGGGATTTGAGATGGAGGTGCACGGCTTCGGCAACTACTGGCCCGCGGATTTCGCCCAGCAGCAGAACATTACCCGCCACGCCTCCCTCGATGCCATGCTGCCGCACATCGACATCCTCAGCCTGCACACCATGCTGAGCCATGAAACGCGCCACCTCATCAATGCTGAACGCATCGCGAAGCTGCCCAAAGGCGCCATTCTCGTGAACACCTCCCGTGGCGAACTGGTGGATAGTGCTGCCGTGCTCGCAGCGCTCGACAGCGGCCATCTCTCCGGCTACGCCGCGGACGTGATGGAAGTGGAACCGCCGCCCGCGGATCATCTGCTGCTGCGCCACCCGAAGGCGATCATCACCCCGCACATCGGCAGCCGCACTTACGAAAGCGTGCCCCGCCAGGCCATGCGCGCCACGCGGAACCTGATCAACTACTTCAACGGCGACGACGACGTGCTCTTCGCCAACAAGGACTGAGGCCGCCCTCGGCTGGACCGGAGGACCTGCGCAGCACAGGTGGCCTCCGGTCCGCCTTTGCTTCCGCAGCAACCGGGCAGAAGATCGTGGCCGCAGCGGACGCGTTACCGCCCTAGCCTGTTAACAAAAAGAGCACAGCCCATACCAGAGGCGCCGTCCCGGCACGAAGTCTGCTGAGGAATGTATTCATGGATAAGATGAAAAGCCTCCTCAGCAGTTCAGAACCTCTCGACGCCCGGCAACTGCGGGCGCTCTGCGTCCTCGGCATCACCGGCAGCTTCACAGAAACCGCCCGCCTTCTGCACCTGACGCAGTCCGCAATCAGCCACTCCATGAAGGCGCTGGAAACCGACCTCGGGGTGGAACTGCTGGAACGCAGCGGCCGCAAGGCCCTCCTCACTCAAACCGGGCAGGCCCTCGTCGCCCGGGCAGAGAAGATTCTCGTGGAGATGTATCGGGCGCGAAAGGAACTGCAGCAGCTTACCAACTGGGGAAGCACGCGGCTGCGCGTCGGGGCCAGCAGCACGGCCTGCCAATATCTGCTCCCCAAAGTCATCCGTGAGTTCCGCCGCCTTTTTCCACACTGTCAGGTGGAAATCAGCACGCGCGATACCCTCAACAGCCTGGAGGCGCTCAAGGACGGCGATATAGACCTCGCGCTGTGTCTCGACGCCCCCGCAGCCGAGCGGGATCTTGAGTTCAAGCCGCTCTTCACGGAAGAAATCCGGGTAGTAGCGCCGGCTGGGCATTCGTGGGCGGGCCTGAAGAGCGTGCCGCCGGCGGAATTCGTCAAGGAACCCTACATCAGCTACTACGCCGGGAGTTACCTGACACAAATTATGCAGCAGCATTTCCAGCGCGAAGGCGTGCGGCTGCCCCGCCCGATCATCGAACTTGGCAGCCTGGATGCCATGCGCGAGATGGTGAAGCTCGGCATGGGAGTCGCCCTCATGCCGGGATGGGTCACGGAGGATGATGCGAAGGCCGGACAGGTAAAAGTCCTCCCGCTGGCGGGCCGGAAGCTGCTGCGCCGCTGGGGCATCGCGTGCCGCAAGGGCCGTCGCCTGCCGCACAACGAAGAGACCTTCGTCAAACTCTGCGCCAGCGCCGGAGCAGAACTGACCGGAGCCGGTGCCCCACCCGCCTGAACGCTCAGCCGTTCATGAACTTCACCTCACGCACTTTAGCGCCATATCGCTCCTTGAGCCTGGCGAGGATGTCGCGCTTGTGATTGCGCTCCAAATCGTAGCGCACCGCCGCCTGAAGGACGGCCACCTGAAGCACCCCGCGGCGCAGGGCCACCGGACGCGAATGCTGACTGATGAAGGGCCCGACCACTTCCGCCCAGTCTGCGGCCACCGCTTCATGGCTGAGGCGGTCTTCCACTCCGGCGCGCTTCATGATACGGCCGACCACATCGCCGATCTGGCGTTCATAGCCGCTCAGGTCCGGCGGCACGTAAACCCCGCGCCAGTCGGCCAGCACGCGCCGCTGCATCCGGCGGCGGACGCTTTCCAGGCTGCGTCCCGGCTTTCGTGGCTCCGGTAAACTGTGGAAATCGTCTTCCATGGCGTCTGTCCGCAAGACTGGCGCAGATTCACGCCGGGGCCAAACAAAAAAAGCGCCGCAGAATGAATCTGCGGGCGCTGGGAAAGATTGCAGAAGTGAAAGGGAATTACTCCGCGCCGTCCTGACCGATGGCCTCTACCGGACAGCCGGCCATGGCTTCATCACAGGCGGCCCGCTCCTCGTCGTTTTCCGGTTGCTTGTAGACATAGGAATACCCGCCGTCATTTTCACGGGTGAAGTTTGCGGGGGCGGTTTCCCGGCAGAGGTCGCAGTCGATGCACTGGTCATCGACATAATAAGCTCCGGATGCGTTTTCTTTGTGCTTGTTGTCGCGGTCGGCCATTTCTGAGGTGGTTGGGAAGTTGGAGCCGCGAGGGTAGGAGATACTTCTTGTCTTGCAATGTCTTTTTTAGAACGGTAAAGCACGGTCGCGACAGCCGCCGGGGCGTCAGTCAGCGGTGCTGGACTTTCAGTGCCGCCACCTTCCGGCCGCTTAGTTCCTCAGCTTTCTCCTCTTCACGGCATGGCCCAAAAACGGAAACCCCGCACGTCCCCTTCATCCGGTGCATTCGACTTCTCCGGAGAGGCGGAGTCATCACCGGCAGGCAGCAATCCCGCCAGCACTCCGCCGGACGAATTTGATATCGACCTGGAGGATTACACCGAGAAAGCACCGCAACGGCCGAAGCTTCCGGAACAGCGCCAGGAGGCACCGGTGGCTGAAATGAGCGGCAGTTACAGCGCGGCCCGCGACACCACTCTGCAACAGCCAGCGGAAACCTTCCAGGCCGGGGCCACCGAGCCCGTCTGGCAACCGGTGAGCCATGAGGAAATTTCAGGATTTGATCCCCATGCCGAGGTGGAAACGCCGCACGTCCAAAAGCCGGCAACAACAGCCCCGGCTCGAGCATCCGTCGGCACCGGAATGGCCGGCGTGGACGATCTCGATGAATTCCTCGCCCGGACGGTATCGGGCAGTTCTGGCGATGCCGAACCAGCCAAAGAGCGCCGGCCTTACAGCATGCTCGAGAAGGTTTCCATCAGCGCCGGCGGCGTCCTCGTTCTAGGGCTGCTCATTTGGCTGTTCCGTGCCGCCACATCGGTTTCCAGCGCTGACGGCAATACCAGCAGTCCGCTGCCGGACCTGCCCATCGAAGGCAGCCTTGTCACCATAAGTGAAGTCGCTACCAGCTGGCGCCGCAGCACGGCAGCCGACCGGGTTGGCCAAATGGAAGTGATTCTTCCCCAGCCTGGATTCAGGACCCCGGAGATGATTCCGCAGGTGCAATTTACCATCGACAGCTCGGCCAGCAGCGCTGGCTTCGTCCGCTTCATTTTCAAAGACAGCGAGGGCAAAGCCCAGGGCGACACCCGTGTCGTTCAGATTGTCAGCGGCAAACTCTCCGACCTTGGGAAAGGTGAGATCATCAAAAGCGGCGAAGAGGGTGCCGTGTATGGATCCAATGGCCTCCTCGACAGCAGTTCCTATCATTCGTATGCGGGGAGCGACGCCCCGCGCTGGAGCGTGGAAGTCGCTGAAAGTGCCGACTATAGCGCCGGTGACAAAGACTGGAAAATCCTTGGCTCCTTTGATGTGCGGAACGATCTCGCCCCGTAACTGACAGAACCCGCGCCGGTGTTCCGCCGGCAGAACCTGCCCGTTTCCGCGCCGCGGCCAGCCCTTTCCCCCTACCTACCATACCCGTGACCCAGCCAGTGAATACTCCATCCGAAGCGCCGTCCCCGCTCCCTGTTCTTGCCCCCCATGAGGGCTGGCATGTGCTTCATCTGTTCTATCATATCGACCGCTCGCAGTGGGATTTGCTGACGGCGGATGAACAGGTCCGCGCGAAGACGAACCTCGCTAAACTCATTCAGGAAATCCGCGCCACGCCGCAGACTCAGCTGCTGACCTTCTCCGTGCTGACCCCCAAGGCAGACATGGCCTTCATGCTGCTGACGCCTGACCTCCAAACCGCCAACGCCCTGGAGAAGCGCCTGACACTGGCCCTTGGCACGGACATTCTGGTGCCTGCCTACAGTTACCTTTCCATGACTGAGTGGACAGAGTATGTGACCTCGGATGACGAGCAGTCGCAGAAGATCACTTCGGAAAAGGGATTCCAGCCCGGCACCCCGGAGCACGCCGCGGAAATGGAGACCTTCCACAAATACCTCGCCAAGTACCGCCAGGACCGGCTCTATCCTAACATGCCTGACTGGCCGGTGTTTTGCTTCTACCCGATGAGCAAGCGCCGCAATGACGGCAACAACTGGTATGCGACCGACTACACGGAGCGCCGCCGGCTCATGGGCGGACACGCCATCACCGGGCGCAAATACCACGGCAAAGTCCGCCAGCTCATCACCGGCTCCACCGGACTGGACCTCTATGAGTGGGGCGTGACGCTCTTCGCACACAACACCAGCGACATCAAAGCGATCGTCTATGAGATGCGCTTCGATGAAGTCAGTGCGCGCTTTGCTGAATTCGGTGATTTCTACATCGGCATCCAGCTCCCTCTGGACGAACTCTTCCGCCGCCAGATGCTGTAAGCGCCGGGCACCCGGACCAAGAGCTTTCGCCTTACTCCAGACCATCATGCCGTGATGGCAACGCAGCCGTTTCCAGTCGGCTGCCTGCCGCTTCCCCGCCGCTAATGTCCCTCGGAGGGATGCAGGGCCATTTGCTTTTCCTGGAATCCCGCATTATCGGCCCGGCCCGCGGCATGGATTGTGCCGCCATCAAACCCCATCATTTCCCAACTCAGCCATGCCTAAGAAGACCATTCGTGACATCGACACCTCCGGAAAACGCTGCCTCGTGCGCGTGGATTTCAATGTACCGCTGGAGGAGAAGGATGGAGCGATGGTCATCACGGACGAAACCCGCATCCGTGAGACGCTGCCGACGATCAATGCGCTGCTGGACGGCGGGGCCAGAGTCATCCTGTGCAGCCACCTCGGGCGTCCGAAGGGGCAGCGGGATCCAAAACAAAGCCTTGCACCAGTCGCCCCCGCACTGAGCGCCATGCTGGGCCGTCCCGTGGAGTTTGCAAACGATTGCATCGGCGAAGAGGCGAAGGCCAAAGCGCTCGCCCTGGCTCCCGGCGGCGTCCTTCTGCTGGAGAATACCCGCTTTCACGCCGGTGAGGAACATAACGACGCGGACCTCGCCAAAGGCATGGCGGAACTGGCAGAGATTTTTGTAAACGACGCGTTCGGCTCCGCGCACCGTGCGCACAGCTCCACGGCTGGCGTGGCGGATTACCTGCCGGCCGTTTCCGGTCTGCTCATGGAGAAGGAACTGACCTGGCTGCACGATGAACTGGAAGCCCCCGAGCGCCCGTTCGTCGTGATCCTCGGCGGCGCGAAGGTGAGCGACAAGATCGCTGTCATTAACCGCCTGCTGGAAAAAGCCGACACCATCATCATCGGCGGCGGCATGGCCTACACCTTCCGCAAACTCGTGCAGGGCATCACACTCGGGAAGAGCCTCTACAAACCCGAGTGGGAACCCATCGCGCAAGCCGCGCTGGATAAAGCCAAAGAGCGCGGCGTGAATCTGCTCATCCCCGTGGATGCGATGATCACCGACAGCTTCGATTTCGATGCCAAGAAAGTCGGCAATACCCGCTACACCGGCGTGAATGAGAACATCCCCGACGGCTGGGAGGGCGTGGACATTGGCCCTGAGAGCGTGAAGCTGTTCAGCGAAGCCATCGCCGGCGCCAAGACCGTGATCTGGAACGGCCCGATGGGTGTGTTCGAGATCAAAGACTGCGCCAAGGGCACCTTCGACATCGCCCACGTCATCGCGGCAAATCAGAGCGCGAAAACCATCATCGGCGGCGGCGACAGCGTGAAGGCCGTGAAGAAAGCCGGCGTCGGCGACAAGGTGACCTTCATTTCCACCGGCGGCGGCGCCAGCCTCGAACTCCTCGAAGGCAAAGTCCTCCCCGGCGTAGCCGCCCTCACCGACAAGTAATTCTGTTTCCCAACTCCTCACCACACCTTTACCGACATGCGCAAACCAATCATCGCCGCCAACTGGAAGATGCACAAAACCCCGGCCGAAACCGAGGAGTTCCTGAAGAACTTCGTCGTACTGGCCCGGGATGAACAGCGGGTGGATATCGTCATTGCCCCGCCCTACATCAGCCTCGCCGCCGCCAGCAGCGCCATCGGCCAGAATGACAGCATCCGTCTCGCCGCACAGAACATGCACTACGAGCAAAGCGGCGCCTTCACCGGCGAAATCAGCCCGCTGATGCTCCGCCAGATGCTCATCACCTACGTCATCCTCGGCCACAGCGAACGCCGCAGCCTGTTTGGTGAAGATGATGCCCTGATCAACAAAAAGGTGCTGGCCGCCCATCAGTATAACCTGCGCCCCATTCTCTGCGTCGGCGAGACTCTGGATGAGCGTGACGCCGGAAAGATTGAGACCGTACTGACCACACAACTCACTGGCGGACTGAAGGACATTAGCCCGGAACAGATGGTCGGCACCGTCATCGCCTACGAGCCGGTGTGGGCCATCGGCACCGGACGCACCGCCACACCGGAACAGGCCCAGGAAGCCCACGCCTTTATCCGCAAGACCATCGCCAGCCTCTACGACGCCGATACCGCCCGCAAGGCGCGCATCCAGTATGGCGGCAGCGTCAAGCCGGGCAACATGGCCGAACTGGCCTCGCAGCCGGACGTGGACGGCGCCCTCGTCGGCGGCGCCAGCCTGGAAAGCGGCAGCTTCTGGGAAATCTGCCGCGCCGCCGCAGAGGAAGCCGGCCGCAAATCGGAATAATACCCCAGCCCCATTCATGACAAAAGCCGCGCAGTAACCCTGCACGGCTTTTTTGTTATCCCAGCGTCTCTTCTGTAGTTGAATTGTCGGGAATGGTCGGGCTGGCGGGATTCGAACCCACGACCTCTTCGTCCCGAACGAAGCGCGCTACCAAACTGCGCTACAGCCCGAATGAAACACCGCGCGGCTCGCCCGCGCTGCGCTACAGTGAACAAGAGGCCTCTACTGTCAAACCGGGATTGTTGAATCCTACAAGTTTGTGCCAGTGCGCTTCCTGGAAGAAACAGAGACCGGGGTCCCGCACTTGACACCTTGTGATTTGGGGACACCTTCGCAGCCTTCCGTTTTCCGGAACCCGCCGGTGTAGCTCAGTGGTAGAGCAGCGCATTCGTAATGCGCGGGTCAGCGGTTCAAATCCGCTCACCGGCTCCAGTAGGGTGCTGCACCGCCAGATATAAATCCCCGAATAGGCGATGCAGGCAAATGGGGCCTGGTGTTTTGGAAGGCGAAGTGCGGATACAGGCGGGCGGCTTTGGCGTGGTGCAGCCGTGGGTTCAGCGCGGATGCGGGGGTGTGATGCTGTGGCATTTCCCTTGCCAGCGCGGAGACGCGCTCCAGACTCGCGCCCGCTATGAAAATCGGCTTCAATCTACTGCTCTGGACCACGCACTTCGTGGAGTCACAATTCCCCATCCTCACCAAACTGAAGAAGACGGGCTACGATGGCGTGGAAATCCCCATCTTTGACACCAGCGACCCGAACCACTTCAAGAAGATCGGAGCGGCGCTGAAGGACAATGGTCTGGAGTCCACGGCGGTGACCGTGTCGCCCGATGAGGCGCACAATCCGATCAGCCCGGTGGCGAAGAACCGCAAAGGCGGCCTGGATCATCTGAAGCGGGTGATCGAGTGCGGACACAATGCGGGCATCAAGCTGCTGTGCGGCCCGTATTACCAGGTGCTGGGAGTCTTCTCTGGCAAGGGCCCGACGGAGGATGAAATGAAGCGCGCCGCGGATGTGCACCGCCCGCTGGCGGATCTGGCGCAGAAGGCGGGCATCGCCCTGGCCATCGAGCCGCTGAACCGCTTTGAGAGCTACTTCCTGAACACGATGGAGCAGGCCAATGCCTATGTGAAGCTGGTGGGGCACCCGAACTTCAAGACGATGTTCGACACATTCCACACCAACATCGAAGAGAAGGACCCGCTGGGAGCGCTGAACAAGCACTTTGGCATCGTGTCGCACATCCACATTTCCGCGAACGACCGCGGGGTGCCTGGCAAGACGCACAATGCGGCGAATCTCATCCAGCCGGTGGTGGAGCTGGCGAAGAAGAAGAAGTTCAAGGGTTACCTGACTATCGAGGCCTTCGGCAGTGCGCTGCCGGACCTCGCTGCAGCGACACGCGTGTGGCGTCCGTTCTTCAAGACGGAGGAGGAAGTGTACCGCGACGGCTTTAAGTATCTGAAGAGCCTCGTGGGCTGATCCACCCCGCCCCATTCCCTTCGGACAGCCGGACTTCCCCCCAGCGGGAGTCCGGCTGTTCTTTTGAGCGCGCGTGCCGGTGCCTCCGCCGCGCTGAACCTTTGCCATTGCCCCCCGGGGAATCGCCCCGACGGTCCCACAGGTGCCGCCCACTCACGGGCGGCACGTTCTTTTTCTACCTGATGCAAGATTTTCTCCTTTGGTTCACCGGCAGTTTCGCCGCGGCCACCGTGCTGGCCTCGTTTTATGAGTGGGCCCTGCACCGGTATGTGATGCACCGCGCGGTGGGCCGGTTCACCTATGCCTTCCGGGCGCACACGCACATTCACCACAAGGTCTTCAAGGCCGACCATTCCTACCATCTGCACGATGAAAAGGACCGCGCCACGATCCCGATGGCGTGGTGGAATGGACCGGTGCTGGTGCTCATCTTTGCGCTGCCGTTCATGGCGCTCTCCCTGCTTCTCAGCCGCTGGGGCATCACTCTGGGCGCGGTGGCGGCCATGGCGGCCTACTACGGCATCTACGAATACATACACTGGTGCATGCACCTGCCAAAGTCCCGCCGCCTGGAGCGCTCGTGGATCTTCCGCCGGCTCAACGGTCACCACCTGCTGCACCACCGCTACATGCAAAAGAACTTCAATGTTGTCTTTCCGCTGGCGGATTTGTGTCTTGGCACTTTGATGCTGCGCTCCAAGTGTCACTTTGCCCAGCCGACCGGCCCCGGCGTACCCAACGTCCAGCCGAAACCCTAGCGGGCTGTCGCTTGAAACCGCGCGGCGTTCCCTGAAGCCGCCCCCCGTTTGCCGCCCTACGGCGGTTCCACCCGGGAATCCCCCCCCATGGGTCCTGTCCCGTGCGGCCTTCACCTTCTCCCTGTATTGCACTCTGTTTTTCAACTCCGCTTCCCGTTTCCGCCATGCTCACTATCAAGAACGTTTCCAAATCCTTCGGAGGTCAGGCCCTCTTCTCCGGCGCTTCGCTGCAGGTCAATTCCGGTGACCGCGTCGCCCTCGTGGGCCAGAACGGCACGGGAAAGTCCACGCTCTTCAACATGATCCTAGGCAAAGAGGAGCCGGACGCCGGGGACATCATCCGCGACGAATGGTCCGTGACGGGCTACCTGCCGCAGCAGAGCGAGCCGGTGGGCGATGAGTCGGTGCTGGATGTGGCCACGGGCCGCGCCGGCGAAGTGGACGCGCTCTCCAACCGCCTGCGCGAACTCGAAGAGGAAGGCCTCGTGAATGAGCCGGAATACTTTGAGGTGCAGACGAAGTTCGATATGCTCCAGGATCCCGGGCTGGAAGCGAAGGCGAAGAAGATGCTCCGCGGCCTCGGCTACAAGGAGAAGGACTTCCACCGCCCGGTGCGGGAAATGAGCGGCGGCTGGATCATGCGCGCCCACCTTGCCCGGCTCCTCGCCATGCAGCCGGACCTGCTCATGCTGGATGAGCCGACGAACCACCTCGACCTCCAGTCGCTCCTCTGGTTCCAGGATTACCTCCGCACCTACCCCGGCGCCATCCTCATGATCTCGCACGACCGCGAATTCATGGATGCCATCGTGACGCGGGTGTACAGCATTTCCGAAAACCGGATCACCGGATTCACCGGCAACTACACGCGCTTCCTCCAGCAGCAGGAGGAGCAGTTCCAGCGGCAGTCCGCCGCATTCAAGAATCAGCAGAAGGAAATCAAGGCGCTGGAGGACTTCATCGCGCGCTTCCTCTCCGTGGCGTCGAAGGCCGCGCAGGCGCAGAGCAAGGTGAAGCAGCTGGAAAAGATGGAGCGCATCGAAAAGCCCGTGATGCCGAAGAAGCCCTTCCGCATCATCATTCCCCAGCCCGACCGCTCCGGACAGCGGGTCATCTCGCTGGAGGGCATCCGCATGGCCTACGGCGATCACGTGGTGTATGACAACCTCGACCTCAGCATCGAGCGCGGCGAGCGCACCGTGCTCGTGGGGCCGAACGGCGCGGGGAAATCCACGCTGCTCAAGATCCTCGCCGGGGTGCTCAAATTCCAGCGCGGGAAGCGCGATCCCGGGCACAACCTCAAGCTCGGCTACTTCAGTCAGCACCGCACGGACACGCTGGATCCCAACAAGACCGTGCTGGAGGAAGTGCTCAACTCCTCTCCCACCATCAAGGAGGACGAAGCGCGCGGCATTCTCGGCTCCTTCCTCTTCAAGAAGGAGACGGTCTTCAAGAAGACGGACGTGCTGAGCGGCGGCGAAAAGAGCCGGCTGAATTTGATCAAGTTCCTCGTCGATCCGCCAAACCTCCTGCTGATGGACGAGCCGACCACGCACCTCGACATCCTCACCGTGGAGAGCCTTATCCTCGCGCTGCAGAATTACGAAGGCACGCTGGTATTCATCTCCCACGACGTGCACTTCATCCGCAAGCTCGCCACCAAGGTGCTCCACGTCTCCGACGGCTGCGTTAATCCCTACTCCGGCGGCTACGACTACTACCTTGAGAAGACCGGCGGTCTCCTCAGCGAGCGCGAAGCCCTCGTGGCGGGCTAAGGCTGACTCCGGTTGCGGAACAATGCCGGCTTCACGGCGGCGGTCATCTGTTTGGGATGCGGGAGGAGTTCCGGGCCGAGGAAGGCGGCGATGTTTTCCACCCACGAAGCGGGATCAGCGATGAGTGCGGGGTAGTCCACTTCGAGCAATTCGACGCGGGGGTGTCTGCGCAGCCAGGTAAGAACTTTGTCGCGGTGGTCAGCAAGGCTGGCGGCGAGGGCGGTGCTATCAAGGGCCGCACCATCGGTGCCGCGGTGCTGGACCATTTTTTGCTGGCTGGCGGCGACCTGCTCCACCGGGCGGTTCATAAAAATGACCCGGTAGCGGTGCTGGTAAGGCAGCTGTGGCAGCAGCATGGAGATGACCTTGATGACTTTTTGTTCAAGCCCGGGGGTGTGGAGCATTGCGGGATCGTGGCCGATGGCTTTGATGGCTTCCCATTCGTAGTAGCCTTCCGGGTTGTCCGTGTCGGCCATGCGCTCGCCATCGGTCATGGCCGGGAGGCCGGCGGCGGCAAGCATTTGCATCATGAGCGAAGTCCCGGAGCGGGGCAGCCCGGAGACAATCGTGAAGGTTTTGCCGGAGAGAATGGCGGCACTTTCACGCGGCGGCCGCTTTTCGCTGAGGATGCGGGCGCGCTCGGCTTCATTGGGGAAATCCGGCAGATCCCAGGCGGCATCCACTGCGGTGCAGCGCCGGGCTTTCTGGCGGGCAGCGGTATCCCGGATGCGCGCGGCCTCCCGCCGGTGGTGACTGGCGGCTTCCCTGTCCCCGGCAGCGTAGCCGAGCAGCAGCGCGAGCCAGCGGTGCGCCTGGAAGAGATCGGGATTGAAATGCACGGCGTGCCGGAGCGCCGCGAGCGCGCCGGGGACATCGCCGGAACGGGCAAGGGCGATGCCGAGGCTGAGGTGTGCTTTGGGCATTCGGAAGATGAGCCCGGTCGCTTTGAGTGCCGCTTCGGCGGCCTCCTGGTTCCGGCCTTTGCGGCAGTGGACCATGCTGAGACCCTCCCATGCTTCGGCATTGTCCTCGTGGACGCGGAGGGCTTTGCGGAAGAGCCGCTCGGCGTCGTCGCTGTGGTGAAAGCGGAGAAGGTGGCGCGCCATTTGATTGAGCGCTGCAGGCTGCGTGATGCCCGGTTCCATCTCCAGCAACAGCGCGCAGGCCGCGGCGGCATCGCCGGAAGCTGTGAGGATATCCGCCATGATGATGCGGGGCAGCGGATCGGACGTGGTGGCGAGGTCGTAGGCGCTTTCCACGATGCGGCGGGCCATGGTGAAATTTCCGGCGGCGACGGCGCAGCGGGCGAGCTGGGCGATGAAGCGCGTCTCCCACGGCGAGCGGCGGACGAGTTCGAGCAGCAGCGGCACGGCTTCGTCGTGGCGGGCGCACCAGTTGAGATTCCGCGCCAGGTTGTATTTGGCCTCGATGTCCGCGGAGGCAGCCTGTTCCTCTTTGGTATCGCCGGGGGCCTCGATGTAGCCGAGCGCGACGAACTGCCGCATGAGTTCCTCATTTTCCGCCGGATCCGCAGGAGCCTGTTCCGGGGGCAGCGCGCCGTATTCACCGGGCTCTGTCTCCCATGAGGGAACCGTGCGGACCGCAGGCGGAGCGGTGAAAATTTCCGCCAGCACCCGACCGTCCATATCCTCTCCGTACGGCAGGCCGAAGAGGGTGAGAATGGTTGGCGCGATGTCGAGGAGGCTGGCTCCAAAGACTTTCTTTCCGCGTTCAATACCCGGACCGCTGGCCACGAAGATGCCAAAGCGCCGGTGCCAGTAGGCTGCGCCCGCGGGTTCGTTGGGAACCACTGCCGGCCGGAGCTGGCGGGAATGGAAACCATGGTCGGAGCACAGGATGATCGTCGCGTCCGGCCCGGCGAGGTCCACGTAGCGCTGCAGCATCAGGTCATGGAACTGGTAGGCGCCGGCGATGACGTCTTTATAGAGTTCAAAGTCCCGCTCCGGCACCCACGGCAGCCGCGGCGGATGGTAGGACATGAAGCTGTGGCTGAAGTGATCAATCCCCGTGAAGTACACCGCCATGAAGTCCCACGGCTCGCGCTCCATGACGGCGGTGGCCGTTGCGTGTGTGGTGAGCATTTCCGCGACGCAGTCAGCCAGCAGGCTGAGTCGGTCGTCGTTGTCCTGGTCAATCTCCGCGCCGCGCGGAACGAAGGGGAGCAGTTCCTCTGCGGTGAGTTCCCGGGCGAATACTTTGTTTTCCGCGAGGGCCGGCGCGCGGTCAGCAGGGTGGACGGCCCCCCCGGGCACTTTCCAGTTCCCGGCGTGATCGCGGCGGGTGCCGCCGAAGGTGTTGGAAACGATGCAGCCGTTCACCGGTTCCGCCGGGTGGCTGGCCCACCAGTTGATCACATTGGTGCGCAGGCCGCGCTGGGTGAGGATGTTCCAGAGCGCCTTGCCCGTCCGGTTGCGGCTGCTCCACGGGCGTGCGCCGCCGCCGTGCGGGTCGGGCTCGATGAATCCGTGGACGCCGTGCTTCCACGGCTGCTTGCCGGTGGCGACGGAATTCCACAGCATGGGGCTGAGAATGGGCTGGAGCGTGGCGAGATTCCCACTGACGCCATTCTCTATCAGACGCCGCAGGGCGGGGAGTTTACCGGCATCAAGCAGGGGCTCAATGTGCTCCCAGTCGGCGGCGTCCCAGCCGAGGAGCAGAAGTTTCCGGGATGCGGTGGCGTCGGGCATTGCCTGATCTCAAAAATAAAGGAGCCGTCCGGCAAATGTCAGACGGCTCCTTGTCAAACAGAGGCGGGTCTTCAGGCGGCGGCCGTTTTCCGGCGGCGCCATGAGGCCAGGCCTGCGGAACCCAGCGCGAGGAGGGAGATGCCGGTGGGCTCAGGAACTTGCCCCACAAGCACCTGCTCGCCTTTGCCACCGTAGGCATAATCCAGAATGGTGAAGGAATTCAGCGGCGCGCCATTCATTTCCACCCGCACCCACCCGTAGCGGTCGGCATCGAATTTCACTCCGATGTAGCTGATGCCCGCCGCAAGGAACTGCGAGTAAGAGTAGCCTCCATTGAAACCCATCGTGCCGGCCACACCGGAAGGAAGGAAGGCGGCAGAGGAAATCGCCTCTCCAGTGTTGAACTTCGTCACATAATTGTAGGCACCGGCGACAAATCCTGCCACCAGCACGGAGGGGGATCCCAAGCCATCAGGGTCGGCGAGCGCATAACCGGTGGCGGCGTTGCTGGCTCCAACGCCGTGCGCGAGGGTAAGGTGGAAACCGTCGAACAGCAAATCAAAGCCGATGGCACCGTCGTTGATTGTCGTGTCAACGATCAGCGTGTTAACGCTGGTATAAATAATCGCGGCGTTCGCGCTTTGGGTGCCGGACAATGCGGCTCCGGCGGCGGCGTAGGCGGTGAGCCTGGCGGGTGAAAGACTTACGGGTAGGCGACGGGATGTGGAACGCATGGCCAATGACTGTTTGGGTTCGGTGCTTGAATGGCGGGACAGGGCCCATCCAAGCACGAATGCTGCCAGGCGTCCATTTTTAATATCGTCCCCTTTCCCGGACCTGCTCTCACCTGCCCGGCGCAAGGCACAGCCCGGGGTCAGGCCGGGCAGGCAAAGGCGCGCATCTGATCCAGCACTCGCCGCGCATGGCCGCCGTCGATGGACTCCGCGGCGGCATCGAGCGCGGCATCCCAGCCGTGACACTGACCGCACGCACGCAGGGCCGCGGCGGCATTGGCGAGAACGATGTCGCGTTTTGGCCCCTTGAGTTCACCGGACAGGATGCCGGTGATGATGGCCGCATTGTCCCTCGCATCGCCGCCCTTCAGATCCGCGAGCGCCGGCACCGGCAGCGGCACCGATTCCTCCATTTCCGAAATCACCCCGCCCTGCAGGGCCACGATGCGTGTGGACCCCAGCGTGGAGACTTCGTCCATGCCGCCGCCGTCCGGGATGGTGCCGTGCACGGCCCAGGCACTCACGCGGCCGAGTTCACGCATGATCTCCGCATACACGCGGGGCAGCGCGGGATCATACACGCCGACGAGCTGGCTCGTGGGGCTGGCCGGGTTGAGCAGCGGCCCGATGAGATTGAAGATCGTGCGCACGCCCTCCGCGGCCAGTTGCGCCCGCACCGGAGCCACCGCCTTGAACGCCGGATGATACTGCGGCGCGAGCATGAATCCCGCGCCCGTCTGCTGCACGCATGCGCAGAAGACATCCGGCGGCAGATTCACCGGCACGCCGAGCGCTTCCAGCACGTCAGCGCCGCCGCTCTTGGAGGTAATGCCGCGGTTGCCGTGCTTCACGACCACCACACCTGCCCCGGCGAGCACAAACATGCTGGCGGTGGAGATATTGAAGAGATCGAGCTTATCCCCGCCCGTGCCGCACACGTCCATCACCGGACGGTCAAAGGCCGTGACATCCAGCGGCGGCCGGACGGCGTGCGTGAGGAAGACTTTCACAAAGCCCGCGATCTCCCCCGCAGTCTCACCCTTCGCCGACAGCGCGCGCAGCAGCGCCGCCTTCGCCGCCAGGTCGCCCTCAGGGTTCAGCAGTGCCGCCGCGGCGGTTTCCACTGCCATTTGGCTCATGACTTGCCCGGCGCGCAGCGACTCGATGATTTCAGAAAGACTCATGCGCTCCCCCTGCCCTGCCCGCCTTCCGCCTTCAACTGAAAACGCCCGCCGCCAGCTCCTGACAGAATTGGCCGCGGGGCTTTCCGCGCGTTGACAATAATGGAACTCATGTCCACTATCAAGGAAGTGAACACCGCCACTCTCCAACAAACTCCCCTGCTGGCCTCGCATCTCAAACATGGTGCCCGCATGGTGCCCTTCGCCGGCTGGAACATGCCGGTGCAATATACCGGCATCACGCAGGAGCACCTCGCTGTGCGGCAAAGCTGCGGCATTTTCGACATCTCGCACATGGGCGAATTCCTCGTCAGCGGCCCCCATGCCACCGCGTGGCTCAACCGGCAACTCACCAACAACACCACCAAACTCCAGCCCGGCGAAGGCCACTACACGCTCATGCTCAATGAGCAGGGCGGCGTCATCGACGACCTCATCGCCTACCGGCTCACCGCCGACACCTGGTTTCTCGTGGTGAATGCGAGCATGATCGATGTGGACCGCGAGTGGCTCACCGGCCGTCTCGACAGTGGCGTCACCCTCCAGGATGAGAGCAAAGCCTGGGCCGGCATGGCCATTCAGGGGCCCCATGCGCCCGCGGTCTTAGCCACCATGACCGGTGCCGCCCTGCCGCCGCGCAATGGCATCGCCTCACTGGAAACCGCACGCGGCCGCATCGTCGTCTGCCGCACCGGCTACACGGGCGAAGACGGCTTCGAACTCTTCTGCCCCGCGGCCGACGGCGACGCCTGGTGGGAAGCCGCCACCGCCGCCGGAGCCGTGCCCTGCGGACTCGGTGCCCGCGACACCCTGCGCCTCGAAATGTGTTATCCGCTCAATGGCAATGACCTCTCGCCGCAGCGCACACCGCTGGAGGCCGGGCTCGGCTTCTTCGTCGATCTCGACAAAGGCGACTTCACTGGCAGCGCCGTGCTCGCCGCACAGAAGGCGCACGGACTGCCCTCACGTCTCGCCGCCATCCGCATGGCCGACAAATCGCCCCCGCCCCGCGCCCACTATGCCGTGCAGCAGGATGGCAAACCCGTGGGCGAACTGTGCAGCGGCGGCGTTTCCCCCAGCCTCGGCAGCGGCATTGCCATGGCCTATCTGCCCCCTGCCCTCGCCACGGTCGGCACCCGCCTCGAGATCGACATCCGCGGCAGGCTCTGGCCCGCAGAAGTCGTCAAAAAGCCCTTTTACCGCCGCCCCGCGCAGGCTTGAATCCCTTGTCCCGCACCACTCCACCATTCACCCGTTCCCACTTATGCCCGCTCCTTCCCACGCCCGCTTCACTGCCTCCCACGAATGGATCCTCTCCGGCACGGACGCCGCCGCTGTCGGCATCTCCGACCACGCGCAGGCGGAACTCGGCGATGTCGTTTACATCGAACTCCCCGCCGTCGGCCGCACCGTCTCCGCCAAAGAACCCGTCGCCGTCATCGAATCCGTCAAAGCCGCCAGCGACATCTACGCCCCCGTCGCCGGGGAAATCGTGGAAGTGAACAGCGAAGTCGCCGGCAACACCGGCCTCGTGAACACCGATCCCTACGGCGCCGGCTGGCTCTTCAAAATCCGCCCCGCCAATCCCGCCGACGTGGACGCCCTCATGGACGAAGCCGCCTACACCGCCAGCGTCGCCTGACGCGGCCCTCAGCATTCTGCCCCGCACGAAAAAGCCCGGAGGCCTCCGCCCCCGGGCTTTTTCTATGCCGCGGAAGGTGAGAAAGCCCCTCGCAGTGCCCGCCAGTTAGTCGTCCTCTTCCTCGTCCTCGAATCCCTCCGAACCAGCCCCCTTCGGATTTTTGCCTGCGGCTGACTAGAGCGCATCTCATAACAAGAGCCGGGGCGATTTTATAATTTCCAGGTTGTACAAAGGGATGCTGTGTATACTGGCTATGGATGGAATTGACCGGCCATCAATGGAACTACCTTGTGGAGTTTATCCCCGGGAGGAACTGCAGCGCGGCCCCGGCCGCCCGTGGGCCGATGCCCGCACCACGCTCAATGGAGTGCTCTGGATCTTGCGCACCGGAGCCCAGTGGGCTGATTTGCTGCAGCGTTACGGAGCCCCGGCCACCGTACACCGGCGCTTTCAGAAGTGACGCAAAGACGGTGTCTTCCGAAGAATCCTTGAGGTCCTGGCCGATC
>Ga0315905_10000708_pt1 | contig 36256 bp, 20 predicted proteins | sample LakEriMetagenome_5_FD_203522 | JGI IMG/M metagenome (GOLD analysis project Ga0315905, IMG submission 203522) | Freshwater fungal communities from buoy surface, Lake Erie, Ohio, United States - Buoy 4 MA121 | ecosystem: Environmental > Aquatic > Freshwater > Lake | place: USA: Lake Erie, Ohio... | reverse complement strand
ATGAATGGTAAAATCTCAGAAATCGCCGTTCGCAATGCAATCAGCGGAATCAGAATCGGAAATGCCGGGGCGCTTGCAAACCCCGAATGCCTAGTTTTCTTCCAAAACTGGAAGCCTTGACCAACCACTTTGAGGAACCCTCTCTTATGAGCAAAAAAGATGACATGCCCATCCGCAAGATCGATCACGTCCGATTCTTTGTAGGCAATGCGCGGCAGTCGGCCTACTTCTATCGCAACGCTTACGGCTTTGACGTCGTGGCCTATGCTGGGTTGGAAACCAAGGTCAAGAACGAGGCAGGCTATGTGCTCAAACAAGGGGGAATTCACTTTGTGATGATCTCTCCCTTACGCGCCAGCCACCCTGACTCCAAGCGATTGATTCAACATGGTGACGGCGTCTCGGACATCGCACTGCAAGTCGACGATGTCCAAAGAGCCTATGGAATGGCCATCGAACGAGGCGCGATCGGAGTGCTCGAACCCCAAAGCGTCGAGGACGCCTACGGCATCTACGAACACGCCACCATCCAAGCTTATGGCGATACCACCCACACGTTCGTCAATCGGGATCGCTACCACGGCGCTTTCGCTCCAGGCTTCGACCCGATCGACCCCTCGAGATACAACCCTGCAACCTATCATTCAACCGGATTGCTTGCCATCGACCATATCGTCGGAAACGTCGAAGAAGGGCGCATGGACCAGTGGGTCGAGTTCTATCGCCGTGTGCTCGGTTTTGAGCAACTTGTATCCTTCGACGACAAAGATATCTCGACGGAGTATTCGGCGTTGATGTCCAAGGTCGTCGAGGGTGGAAGGGGGCGGATCAAATTCCCGATCAACGAACCGGCCAGCGGCAAACGACGCAGTCAAATCGAGGAGTACATCGATTTCTACGGCGGGGCTGGGGTCCAACACATCGCCCTGGCGACCAACGACATCATCAAAACGGTCCGAGCACTACGGGACAACGATGTTTCCTTCCTGCGTGTCCCGCGGACCTACTACGATACGCTCAAGGATCGAATCGGTTCGATCAAAGAGGACATCGAAGAACTTGCCGAACTTGGAATCCTCGTCGATCGAGACGACGAAGGCTACATGCTGCAAATCTTCACCAAGCCGGTTCAGGACCGACCGACGCTGTTCTTTGAGATTATCCAACGCGAGGGGGCCAAAAGCTTTGGCAAAGGGAACTTTAAAGCCCTGTTCCAAGCGATCGAGCGGGAGCAAGAGATCCGAGGGACGCTGTAACGTCCAATTCGATTCAGAGCTATACTACTAAATCGATACTGTCGGTATCAAACGCCCACGTCGCCCAATTCAGCCCCCAACCTAGAACCCACCTTCTATCATGTCTCCAAATCCGAACCATGATCCGCAACCGGCCGTCGAAGTCCGACGCGATTGGCTCTTGCGCGCAGGGATGGGGCTCGGCACGATCGCCTTGGCGGATGTCTTGCATCGAGATCGAGCGTTTGCCGACCAAGGAATACCAAGTTCGGGTATTCTCAATCCCACGCACCATCGACCGACGGCCAAGCGAGTCATTTATCTTTTTATGGCCGGGGGACCTTCGCAACTCGAGACCTTCGACTACAAACCGCTGCTCAATGAGCAACAAGGCCAACCGCTGCCCGACTCGGTCCGAGCAGGCCAACGACTCACCGGGATGTCTGGGAATCAAGCGACCCTACCTCTGGCAGGCTCGATCTTTGCGTTCAAACAGCATGGCAAAAGCGGGGCTTGGATCAGCGAACTCTTGCCCCATACGGCAAAGTATGTCGACGACATGGCGATCCTACGCTCGATGACCACTGAGGCGATCAACCACGACCCGGCCATCACTTTTTTGCAGACAGGCAACCAAATTTCAGGTCGCCCGAGCATGGGAGCTTGGATGCACTACGGACTCGGGAGCGACAATGAAAACCTTCCGAGTTTCGTGGTGTTGATCACCAAAGGCAAGGTAGATCAACCGTTGTACTCTCGTCTTTGGGGCTCAGGGTTTCTCCCGGCCCGCTACCAAGGCGTTCAGTTCCGGTCCGGCAAAGAACCCGTTTTGTACCTGACGAACCCACCGGGGATCGACGCGGCAAGTCGCCGACAGATGCTCGACCGGCTCAAGCAATTGCATGAGGTCCAGGCCGAGCGGACCGCCGACCCGGAACTCACAGCCCGGATCGCTCAATACGAGATGGCTTACCGCATGCAGACCAGCGTGCCCGAGGTCACCGATCTTTCGACCGAAAGCCAATCGACCTTGGACCGCTATGGTGAGCAAGCCAAAACGCCGGGGACGTTCGCCGCAAATTGTTTGCTGGCGCGTCGGCTAGCCGAACGCGGCGTGAAATTCATCCAGTTGTACCATCAGGGATGGGACCATCATGGCGGGGTGCCAGGCGGGATGCGAACACAGTGCTCAGAGACCGATCAACCCACTGGAGCTTTGCTGGCGGACTTGAAGGATCGCGGGATGCTCGACGACACATTGGTGGTCTGGGGCGGGGAGTTTGGTCGAACGAACTACTCTCAGGGCAAGCTTACGGCGGACAATTATGGACGAGATCACCATCCGAGATGTTTTACGATGTGGATGGCAGGAGGAGGGGTCCAAGGGGGCATGGTTTACGGGGAAACATGTCCTTTTGGGTACAACATCGTAGAGAATCCAGTCCATGTGCGTGATTTCCACGCAACGCTACTCCATACGTTAGGAATCGATCACGAGCGATTCACCGCCAAATTTCAGGGGCTCGATGCGAGGCTAACAGGCGTCGACCCAGCGCGCGTGGTAAGCGAGATCCTCAAGAAAGCATAGCAGAGCTATTGTCCCCAATAGCTCCTCCCGACGCTCAAGCGGCGGCGTCCTCCAGTGTAGAGCTATTGTCCCCAATAGCTCCGTCCGACGCTTTAGCGGCGGCGTATGACTGTTTTCGGCTGTTTGTCCCACTGGCCACGCAGTCTTCGGGTTCCGATCGATTGGGGGCAATCGATCTACCATTCCAGCGGCGGCGTCTTCCAGTGTAGAGCTATTGTCCTCAATAGCTCCGCCCGACGCTCAAGCGGAGGCGTATTACTGTTTTCGGCTGTTTGTCCCACTGGCCACGCAGTCTTCGGGTTCCGATCGATTGGGGACAATCGATCTACCATGCCAGCGGCGGCTCCCAGTGTAGAGCTATTGTCCCCAATAGCTCTACACGACGCGCAAGCGGAGGTCTAACTCCATTTTCGTGCATAGCTACGGCCACCGGTCCGTCGGATTGCCGATCTGAGTTCCAGAGCGCTCAAGGTACTAAGCACCTGCGAGACGGCCAGGTGAGTGCGTTGCACGATCTGATCGATATCGGTTGGCAGAACATCGATCGCATTCAGAACCGTTTTTTCGATTTCGTTCAGCACCAGTTCTTTAGGTTGTTGGACGATTTGGCCAGAACTGATCTTGGCACTTTGCGAAAGAGGTCCAAGGTGCTCAAGGATATCCTCGGCATCTTGGACCAACAGTGCGCCGTCGCGGATCAGGCGGTTCGATCCGCGGGCCGTCGGCGCGCAGGCTTGGCCGGGAACCGCGAAGACATCCCGCCCTTGCTCGCCGGCGTGGCGAGCGGTGATGAGCGAGCCAGACCGTTCAGCTGCCTCGACGACGACCACCCCGAGGCTCAGTCCGCTAATGATTCGATTCCGCTGCGGGAAAACGCCTGCTTTGGGTTTGGCCAACGGCGGCGTTTCGCTGACCAGGGCACCTTGGCTGCGAATTTTCTTCGCCAGATCCTTGTGCTCTGGCGGGTAGATTTCCGTCAAGCTGCTACCGAGCACCGCGATGGTTCGGCCTGAGGACTCCAGGGCAGATCGGTGGCAGACGCCATCGATTCCGCGCGCCAAACCGCTGACAATCGTGCATCCGTAGGAACACAGGCCTCGGGTCAGGCGGTCGGCCATCAGGCGGCCGTAAGCCGTCGCGTGACGGGTTCCGACCATGCCGACCGACAGGGCATCTTCGGGTCGAAAATCGCCTTGAAGGTACAGGACCAACGGGGGATTACCGATCTCGGAAAGCAGACTGGGAATACGCGGATCGCCGGGGAAAAGCAGATCTATATGGTGCTCTTTGCAGATTTTTAAGACCTCGGTCGCATAAACACCAGACGCCGAATCACGAATGGACGAAGCAATCTTTGGCCCAACTCGTTCAACTTGACTGATTTGACCCAGGGTCGCTTTAAGCGTTCCAGTTGCCGAGCCGAACCGTTGGATCAGACGGCACATGGTCCGGAATCCGACGCCGTCGACCAGGGAGAGTTGCAAGAATGCGTCCTGATCTTCACGAGCCACCCGAAGAAGTGATTCGGGGAAGACCTCCAGATCAAAACCGCCGGAATGACTGCCCTCCTGATCTTGGAGCAGCAGTTGAAAATGTTCCTGGTCGTTCATGACCGATGTTCCCTCTTGGAAGAATTCGTCGTTAACCAGGTTAGCAGCATTTGCTAGCCTCTAACGCAATTCTCCCTTAGGACAGTGACACCTTTGGTCAATGCGGAGCGATTTTTTAGGTCATCTTTTAACAGGTTTATCGATCTCTAGCTTCCAAGCGGACCGAAAACCCACACTATGCCGGGAAGCTTCAATCATCCGTCGACCCTGCGCATTTGCTTGCGTAACTCCGGAAGGAAGAGCTTAAAGAACTCGTCGGTAGAATCTTCCTTTTTGCCTGTGGCTTGGCAAGACGTTTGAATTTTGTATAGATAATCCGTTCTCCAGAATCGCGGGTTAGCTGCCGCTTGCCAAGCGCCACCCTCACTCCATCCGTAGAAAACGTTCATTTTTCGCTTGTCGACGGTATTGGTTTCGAACCCCAATTTCCAGAGAGCCCCTTCCTTGAACTCAGATTCCACCGGAGTTGAAGTTCTATCCGAGGTTTGAGTCACTGCCCGGGCACTATAGCAGATTTCTGGAGTGTGAACAGCGATCGGGCCCTTGGGGCCGAAGACGACGAAAACATTGACGGACTCACCCGTGGTCTGATGGGTATAAAGCCTAGAAATATACCCTTTGGCCTCCAGCGTTTTCTCAACGCTCTCAGCCAATTTCGAATCCTGGATGCATTTCCAGGGACCGATTTCGGTTGGAATTGCCGAGAGTTTTTGACCGAGCGAAACGATATCTTCTGCAACACCCCAGCGATTTGAGAACAGTCCATGAGAAACACCCCCTAATAAAAGCAGAGCTAGGGCAGTACCTACCCCGATAAACCACTTTTGGAGGTCTCTCCCATGAGCGACCATACCGTCCAGACCAACTTTGTCGAGAAGTGGTTTTTCGATTTCGCTTTGCAATGAAATAGTCGTTCCGATTGGTTCATTGCCGTTTGTGGGGTCAATTCGACCTGTGGATTCTGTGGACATAGGCTTTATTTCTGAGGAGTACAGTATGGATTTGGCTAAAGTGAATTCGGGTTTCGATCAGGGCGTTGGTTGCTCAAAGCGCTCTAGTTCTCGTTGATCATCCGGAGTAAGAATTGACTTTCGTAGCGCAACCGGGTTTACTCGCGACTTCAAGCGATCGGCTTCTTCGTCCCGGGATGCGAGCCGAAGCGCCAGATACAAGTGGAATAGAACTCGTGGATCGTCCGTAGCGGATGCTGCGATTTCGAGGATTGGGATTGCTTCGTCGACTCTACCGGCCAACGTCAAAATTGCAGCTTTTGAATCCAGAAGCAAGGGTTGCTTCCCAGAGATCCTAATCGCTTGATCGATCAATGAAAGGGCTTCGGACGTTCCATCGGGTTGTTCACCTAGCAGAATAGCTAAGTTATTTAGAGCAATCACATCATTGGGCTTAAGCTTGACGATCTTTCGGTATGCATCAATCGCCTTGTTTGATTTCTTCTGCGCCAGCCACATGTCGGCGATCGACAGCAGCAATTCGGCGTTGTTCTCGTTCGAACTACCGATCGCAGAGAGGGCTTCATCTCCTTGCTCGGCAAGTTCTTCAGGGACCGAACCCACAGACAGCAATCCAGCTAGCAATCTAGCAATCTCCGGCGTTTTCTCCTTTTTTAACTTGTCGAGCAAATACCGAATCGCACTTTGTTTAGCGTTTTTGTCTTCTGATCTTGCCAGGCTTCTTACGTAGTTGGTACCTCGGGTAGCGTCCAGTTCGAAGGCTTTTCTTAAGACATCCTCGGATTCGACATCGGCTCCAAGTTCACCAAGGGCACTTCCTGCCTTGGCCAGTACCTCGGCTTGTTGAGCCGAATCGGAGCCCTGACCAAGCTTGCCGAGTTGGGAATCTTTCCAGGCTAAAATAAGGGTAATCGCTCTTTGCGCATTCCCGGACAACTTCTGCAGACGGGCTCGGAGGTAAGCTGTCGCAAAGTGGTCGGCATCCTGTGCAGAAAGTCGATCGGCGATATCATTCGCTTCGACTATGCGATCCTGATTTAACAAAAAGTCGCCGTAGGTGTAAAGATATTCGACGGAGGCCTGTGCACTTCTCGTCAATGTATTGAGTTGCTTTCCGGCAAGAGAAAATAGTTGTTTAACTTGTGGATTCTCCGGATCCTGTAACTGTGCCATGTTAGCATTGAGAATATAAATCGACGCCAATCGAAAGCGATCTTGGTCCATCCTATTCTTCGGATCCTCTACTAGCGACTCCAAAAGATACTGCGCCATGGCCAGGTCCTTCGGCTTGCCCTTTCTTGCCAGCAGCTCAGCTCTTAATCTTTTATCATCCGGATTTCCCGAGTATTGATCATTCTCATAAACTTTTTCAATCTTCTGCCAGTCATCATCCGAGCCACGATTCGCCAAAAGGGTAACATAGGACCTCCGGGCCGCGCCGCTTTGGTCCGCACCAGACGCGTACAGATTCTCAAAAAGTCCGATCGCTTCGTCCTGTTTTCCTTGTGCCACATACAAACGAGCAATTAGGCCATCTATCTCGGTTGGATTTTTCGAGGTTTTCCTTGCTTCAAGCAACGCGCTGTTGGCCAGATCCATTCGGTCCAATGCTTGAAACATATTCGAAAGGGACAAATACTTGGCCGTTGGCTCGATATCCGAAGCTTTCAGCGATTCTAGGAGCTCCTCAATTTTTTCAGTTTGCTTTGTGGAAAGATAGAGCCCGAAGGCTGCTCCAAAAACGGGAAGACTTTTTCCGGAGGCCAATTCCATAGCATTTCGAAGCGCCTCATTGGCCTTGAGTATTTCTTGATCCCGTAAATCTCCTGACAACGCACGAGACGCAAGCTCAGTAGCTTGACCGAGCCACACCCAAGCCATCGGATCTCTGGGTCTGGCAACGGTGCCTTCTTTGGCCAGTACGAGCATCGATTGCTGATCCTTACCCGACAAACCGATTGCAATCGACGAGAGCTTCTGTGATTGACTCTTCCGATCCCCTAATCGTTCGAGGAGCGAGGCGAGTTCGGCCATTTGCCCCTGCGAAAACATCAATTCAGCAAGACGTTCGTAGATTTGCATGGACTCTTCACCAAGTCGTATGGCTCTAGTGAACTCACGGACGGCCGTCTGAGGATTTCCCTTGAAATCCTCGAGCATCCCAGAAAGAACATAAGTTGCATTCCAATTTGATCGATTCCGTGAGAGATAATTAGACAAGACCTCAACTTCCTCGAGTTCGCTCTTTCCGGAGAATTCAGATTCTGCTAGAAGCCGGCGAGCTCGGAGATACCGCCACTCTGTTCCTTGCAATCCCTCACGGTCCCTGAGTTGCTTCTCAAACGTTTGGACATTGGCAGCCCAAGCGTTAAACGCCGACCTAACCTGGTTTTCATCGGCACCGACTGGGACAAGGATCCGACTATTTACCGCATTGCGACCAACATCGATCAATGCGTTGATATTCTTCACTTGCAATGCGTTAACCTCGTTGGTCTCCGATTGCCGTCCCATCATCCCGACTGCGACTCTCATCGCGGCGGCCTGTAGTGCTTGATTATTTGGCTCGGCCGAGAGTCTTTCATCGAGCAATTTCTTAGCACTATCTTGCATTCCATCCTTGAGAAGCCTATCAATCTTCATTAGAAATAGCGAAGTGTCCTGCGGCTTAGACGATTCTATTCTCGCGAGCAATTCGCGGGACTTCTCAGCGAACCCCAAGTTCTCAAGGCGTTGAATGACTTGCAACTGCAGGTCTAAAGCCTCTGGAAATTTTTCCGACAATTCGATCAGACGAACTTGCGTCATTTGATTAAGTGCCGCAGGATCCAAGTCGGTAGTCCTAATCAAGGCCGAATCGAGTTGGAGCAACTCCAGCAACCAGGAACGTTCTATCAGAAAAGCATCGCTTGCGATCAACGATGCGGCTTCTTTAAAAGATGCGTCAAACGCACTCCAGTAGTTGGCCTCCTTGACCCCTGCTCTGTTCATTGACAATACAATTTCGCAGATCCGTACGTGGTCTTCAGCAGTCTTTTCTTGTATCAAACCAAGTTGTTCGACAGCCTCTCGAAACCGGTTCGATCCCAAAAACGCTTGACTTAGCCCCCGATGATACACGTCGCCTTTAGGATTTAAAGCCAATGCGTCCTGATAGGCTTCGACAGCCAAGTCGTATTGACCAACCTTATTGTAACATTGCCCTAAAGAACTATAAATCTCAGAACGATTGTTGGAATCGAGATTCTGATCGTTGAGAATCGCTTCGCTGAGATAGTTCGCTGCCTCTAAGAAATCGCCTTGCGTCGCGTAATAACTTGCCCACTGTTGCTTGGAGATCCGGTTCAAAACACTTTGACCCACTTTGCTTAACTGATTGGACTCATTCCGGATCGACTCGTCCATCGATTGGAGCATTTCATACATTTTCTCAGGATTATTCTTACCGCTCCAGACCTGAACCAGTCGCGACCAAAGAATCCCCGTCGGAGGTTTGCTAACTCTCGTCCCGTTCTCCCATGCCTCAATTGCCTCCTGGAATTGACCGCTGAGTTCTAGCCCCTCGCCTAGCCCCAAATAGACCCTATAGTCATCCTTGAGCCCTTGATCTAAAGCCCTGCGAAGGTATTGAATCGAGGAGGAAAGCCACTCGGAGCGCTTACTCGATTCGGACGCCATGGAGGCATTCCGCGCACGCGCTAAATAATGCAAACCTGCATTCTTCAAAACGTTCGCATCATTCGGTGCCATGCTCAAGAGTTGGCGTATATCCGACTCTGCTCGAATAGGATCTAAACCCGCTACGACCTCGTAATGAGCAACCCAAGCCGCTAGGTCCTCGCGATGCGACGCTAACATCTTATCTACCGAAGCAACGGCCCGCTCTCGAAGATCGATCGATGTTAATCCCGACAACTGCGACGTTGCGATCAATTCTTCTTGCCCAGTGCAAGCATTGGCAAACGCAGACGATAGCTCTATATCACCAGGATTATCGATCAGAGCTTTGAGCAATAAATCGACCACCTGCAAATTCGCTGCCGAGTAAAGCCATTCGGGAATAACACTCTGCCTGGACTCCGAATAGGAATGAGTCCGCTTCTCCAAGGCCATCGAGTATCTCAACAATGCCAAATTCTTCAGCAAAAAAGGATCGCTCGACGGGCCAGCCAACTCCGCAATTTGATTCATCGCATCTTCGAATCGTCCGATCTGGGTTAGTCGCTTGACCAAACTCTTACGGATTGCAATTCCTCGGTCGGCCAATGAGGCGTCCGCTTCACACACACCTAAAGCTACCGACTGGACAGCGATAACCTGATTGAGCCGACCGACGGAACTCAGATCTGCTTGCTCTGGCACCGTTCGATCCAGTACCTCAGCCAGCTTGACCTTGTAATCGCCATTCTCGGGTTCGACCAGCAGAAACGACTGGATTGTCGCGGCCGACTGCCCCCATTGTCCGTTCTCAGCTTGTTCCGCCGCACGCGACTTTAATGCTTGAACCACTCGCCCCATCTGCGCTCGGTGCAAGAAATACCCCGCTGGGATCAAAACCCCGAGAATCAACAAGGAAAACAGCAAAAGCGGCCAATTGAGCTTTAGCCGCTTACGTGTCTCTGGCAGGGATCTTTTATGAATCTTCATAAAGCTGAACTACTTCTTCATTCCAGATTTACAAATTCGGCTTTGTGCTCCGTCGAATCCAGGTCGGATGCTCTAGACCTTCGAAGCATAGTAATCACCGTAATAGCTGGCATATTCTCGTACTGGAACTCCAGAGAGAACCGAGCCAGCGACCTTACACCCCGAAGACTCCAGACGTTGATAAGCTTGAACCAATTGCTCGATCCTACTTTTGTCTCGCAAGGCACACATCAAAACTGCATCGGCTACTTTAGCAAATAGCAAGGCCTCACTTGCGGGCAACACAGGTGGGGTGTCCAGAACGATGTAGTCATATTCCTGACGAGCCTCTTCGATGAGCTTTTCAAATCGCCCGTTGCTCAAGAGTCGGTGTGGACTCCCCTTCAAATACCCAGAAGTCAGCAAGTGGATCGAATCATTCCAATCTCGATCGACCAAGTCCCTCCACTCGTCGGTTCCGTTAAGGTAACCGACCAAGCCAGCCGTCATCGGACGTCCGAAAACGTGATGCACGTCAGGAGCGCGTAAGTCCCCATCGATCAAGAGAACTTTACTGCCGGTCGACCGCGCCAAACTCACCACCAATTGACACGACACGCTCGTTTTGCCTTCTCCGGAAAGGGCACTAGTGATGGTAAACACGCGGCAGTTGCGCAGATCCTCTCTGAGCGTCAGCGTGGTGCTCAGCGAGTCAACGCTTTCTTCGAAAAGCCTCAACTCTCGTGCATGAGATCGACGTTTTTTGGTCAATTTTCCGGTCGCTGCGACAGGAATCGTCGAAATTTCCCCCAAAACAGCGAGTCGGCTTCGCGATTCCAAATGGTGCGCATCATCCACCTTCCGAGATCGCAATTCCATCAGAAATCCCAATAGAAATGGAATACCGAAACCTGCGGCAGAAGCCATCAAAATCTGCTTCGTCGGCCACTCCTCGACCGGTAGCCGAGGTGGAATGGCTCGCTCAAGCTCCCTGACACTGTCCGTGGCGTCTCTTTCCGTTTGGAGCTTAACCCGTCGTTGGTGCACCGTCGACCGAATATCATTCCATTCCTCAAGATCGGCTGTTGCGAACTGAAGGTCTACCCCTGTTGCACTTGCCTGTTTGAGAGACGTCAGGTAGTCCTTCGTTTGCGACTCCATCACATCCTTCTCTATCCTCATCCCAGAGATTTGCCCTTCAAGCTCCACGATGCTTTTGCGGCGATCTACCAGATTGCTCGTTGAACCTCTCTCGGATAATTCCTTCCTACGGGACTCACGTAACCGAGCATACTCTTTCTCCAAAAAATCAACTCGCCTTTTCACATTCACAAAAACAGGGTTCTTCTGACCGACGGAGGTGTTGAGCTCCAAATCCTTGAGCTTTACCCTAGCTTCCTCCAGCATAGCAAAGGAAGTCATCACGACGATATCTTTGTCAAGATTATCGTCGGATATCTCAACCGTACGGTTGGTTGAGGCCAACTCACTTTTTTCCGACTCAAGGTCTCTGTCGTAGGCAGCTTTGAGCTCCGCAAGATTCAACTGCAATACCGACATTTGGCTGTTGAGTTCCATGCGCTTCATCCTTAAGTCATCCAAATAGGATGTATCGACACGGCCAGACTCGGATTCCCCAATCACCGTGTCGGTCTTGACAGCTTGCAAGCTCAAATCCCGCACGCGTTGTTTGGCACCCTCAACCTCAGACTCAGCCTTGGCCAAAGCTGCCAACACATTGCGCTCCTGACTGGATGTACGAATCTGTTCGATCGACCGCCTGGACCTCAAATACTCGTCGACCAAGGTGTTTACGACCGCCGCGGCAGACTTCGAATCGGGATCCTGGAACCGCACATCCATGAGCCTGTTACCAGCCGAGGCAGTTACTTTGACACTTTTCCGAAGCAAGTCCACTGGGTCTTTCGCTTGGGCAATCAAAGGCACCGAAGCTACCGTCTTATCGGCGACCACTTTCTCCAAAACGCTGTTGCTGAATATGATCGCCTTTTGAAGTTCAATCAACTCCGGAGTACTTTGCTTCACATCGGCAAACACGATGTAACTCGTCGGATCGACTTCCAAGCGGAATTTCGCCTCGTAAACCGGCTTGAAAAATGTCAGTACCGCCGCCGCCCCAATTCCTGACAAGAGAAATGCGACCGGGATGATCCACTTCCAATGCTTTCGGGCAACTCCCAACAAAAACAATGCATCTATTTTGGGAAGCCCAAGACTCCCAGAATCTCGAGCAGCGCTTCGATTGGGCGACTTGCCGCCGCTTGAGGACGCAACGCCTCCTTGCCCTCCAAAACCCGACTTAGCATTGGTACTCATTCGAAAACCCCCGATACGAACAATTTTCAAAAAATTCTATCCCCGAGCCAGAGCACGGCATCTATCGCCGTAACTCCAACAATCCAAACCTAGGCCCTTCTCAAAGCGACCTGGTCCAATGTCTGAGCATCTTGGATCAACCAACGGATGTAAAAAACGAACAATCCAAAGAGTGCTGCTGCCACGCCAATCATGAAAAAGCCAGCTAGATCATGAGAAAATTTTCTAGCCACCTCACCACTAAACCACTGATAACACAAACCGGTGATCACAATCCGCGTCATGTTGGATATCAAAGCGATCGGGATGGCGCACAGAACAATCGCGATCCCTTCCCAAATATTACGACTCGCCATCATCGCATAGACATATGACAACGCGAAAACACCGATGAAAATCCTTAGACCTGAACAAGCTCTCTCGACTTCTAGGACCTGCTCACCGAGCAAAATCGTGGTCCCCTCAGAAATTGCAGGTTGTCCCATCAACTGCAAAACAAAAGTGCTCGCACGCGTCGCGATCCACTGCAAAGGACGGCTCAACTCGTTCTCGATGCGAAACGGCAGGGGTACCATGAAGAACAAAAAACCTAATGCGGGCAAAGCCCAAAACATAAATCCACGCCCACCGAAAACCCAGGCCAATGCGATCACCGTCAACGGAATCGTCCAACCATCGAGAGAATCAAAGTAGGCCCAACCGGCAAATACCCGCAAAGCCACAATCAGGAGGACCATCACAAGCCCCCCGTAATGCAAACCCGCCTTCCATGGCGGCATCGAGTTTCTCATGCTCCACAACAGGTAGCCAACTATCGGCACGACAAACCAACCGTGCGAGTAGTCCGGTTCTCGCTCCCAAGCCGCAGCCAAATCCACAATCGTGGGTGCATAGCCCCAAAGCAACCCTAAAAGCCCAAGGCCCAAGGCGATCCAAAGGGGATTGCCGGCGACCCGGGGGTCACTCCAAGCCGACTTGTCGAGCCTCCTAGAGGCCGACACGAGCTTGGAACTCGATTCGCTAGGCTCAATCAAATCCTTCGACTTCCTCGAAATCTCCTGGTCCTCACCCGGGTAAAGGGGCTCCAGCGAAACAGCGGGACGCGAATTGTTGGAGCGACGTCGTTTTTGGTTCATGGCAGGGGCTGGGGGTGGTAGGAGAAAATCCTCAAGAAGAATAAACGAAACCAGCCTTGGGTCAACCATTCTTGACACGAAACCCGGGAAGAATGAAGGTTCCTCAACGATTTGTTCCTGGTTGCCCCGGCGAATGCCTCACAACCTACTCAATCGCTAAACAAGCTCAAGGAGCCCGAAAGACCGCTCTAGGTTAAGACCAAGGGGAAATAACGCTCCCTTGCGATTGGTCTTAGCGGGATTTGTTAAGGAATCCCGCGAACGATCGAGGGTCCAACGATCCTGGTCAGCCACACTGGCATTTTTTTCCAGATCTCGACGAGCCTTCGATTTTTCGAAGAGTCCGGCCGCATCTGGGCTGGATCACCCTTGCGCACATAGTACTGCCAGACCGCAGGGCTGGGCTTGGCCCCCCATTGCTCCTTGAACTTGTAAGTCCCCGCGCCCAGGGTGCTTCGGCCGAAGTCGAACTCAACGGATCCTTGTTCGATGGCCCGCTGGAGCAATTGCCAATACATCCACATGTTCACGTTGGTAGGATTGAATTCTCGAAGGGCGCTTGCGCTCGGGACCTCGGTCCGATGGGCATGGTGGACTAGCAGTGCCCCTGAGATGGGTTGACGGTTCAACCGCACCACGCACAGCTCGGCCTTGGAGCTCCCTTGCGAGTTGGCAAAGGACCTTAGGGTTTCCCGAAAAAGGTTCGTGGAGTAAACCGGCGTGCCCAGATCTCGCATGTTGTGAGCAAAGACCTTGTAGAAGTCGGCCAGAAGCTCCTGACCACCGAATTGCACCTCGAAAGGGTTCTCATTGGCTTTCTTGATTTGGCTACGAAGTTTGCTTTTGAAGGAAGCCATCAGCAGTTCGGGGCTCGCGGGGAGCGCCAGTCGCATGTGGACCTTGTCAGTCCGTTCGTAATTGAATGCCGGGTGCTCGAAACGAACCTCATGGCGAAGCTCAAGGTGCTTGACATCGAGCTCATCGGCAAGCTGCACTGCTCGATCGATCAGGGGATGACAAAGTTCATCATGCATCGAGCCGGGTCCTTGGAAGATTAGCCCACCGGAATTGAGGTAGGGTAACGAGACCAAGAAGCTACCGAAGAGTTTGCTTTTTACCAGCATAAGAGGCAAGCATCCAAATGCTTTGCGCTGCGAATCGCTCCCCACCAAATAATAAGGCCGATGGCCCAATCCCGACGCAATTGCATCCCACCACGCCAAAGCTGGTTGCAGGCTTGAACAGTCCCCGAGCGACCCTTGGCTCGCCCCAACCACGTCGGAACTTGTGCTGTAAGTCTTGATCTCCATGTTACTTCAAAGACTCCACTCGTTGGCTTCGCAATAGATTTTCAATGCGGATACCTTCGATATACATCGCAACTTCATGTGATGCAGCCTTCCAGTGATTTCCCTTTTCCTTTTTCCCCCGCTCAATCCAGCCACCGTACCGATGGTCGATAAAGTCATCTCTAATCAATGCTTGGGTCTTCCTGATCGGTTCTAGGTATTCGCTCCGACCATGCATGGAGTAATAGCGCAACAGGGATCGCAAAAACTCCGCCTGTTGCCATCCCCCTTTGCCAGCTCCCCGTCGCTCGTGCAATCCACCCGATTGCTGGTCATACCCTTGGCTCATCGAGTAATCCATCAACTCCTGTCCGACCTCCAAATACCTCCTGGGGAACCCCAGTTCAACCGCTCGACTGATCAAAAATGCCCACTCCACCTGATGCCCCATCTGGATGTATGGTTCCTGTTCGACCATCACGGGCTTGTCCCAATCGGCTTGATAGTCTTCGGGAATAACCCCGGACTCATGCCTCAGTCGGCCAACGACAAAATCTAAAAGCCTCTGGGTATCGCTGTAAACCCCCGGGTCCCTGGTGGCATCGTAGAGTTCGAGCAGCCCTTCAAATAAATGCATGTTCGGATTTTGTGACCTTCGATTTAGGCCGGAAAAGTCCTCCGATGCTTTCCACATCAATCCCCCATCAGATTCCATCATCGAAGATCGCAGAACCTCCCAACATTTCAACGCCTCATCCGAATACTGTGCTTCTCCTGAGACCTTCGCAGCCGTGGCCAATGCATAAATGACAAAAGCATGGCCGTATCCGTCCTTTCCCCGATCGAGGACCTGCCCCTGCTCGTTGACTTGATAAAAATACCCACCATGCTTGGTGTCAGCGAATCTCTCCAAGAGAAACGTAACCCCCCTTTTCATCGCTTCAAGGAATCGAGGATCCTTCGTCACCGAATAGCCGACGGCCATCGTGTAAATCTGCCTGGTTTGAGAAACCAAGGTAGCCGAAGCATTTGGCTTGGGTACCCATGTCTCGTCGAGCTCTGTGCAAAAAAAACCGCTCGGACGAACGGATGCTCGATACCAGGGCTCCAAGTTCTCCTCGACCAAACTCTTTTTGAACCAATCCCAATCGACCCCTTGGCCACCGGTTGGATCACTGCTACGCTCGATACCGGCGGCCAATAGGGGTGGCCATTCGATCTTTTGTGGCCTCGCAGTAGTGCCGACGATGGACTGATTCCAAGCCGAATCCCTAGATGTTGCACCAAATCTAGCACTTGGTACGGATGCCAAATCAAGCTTGCTTGGATTTCGTGTAATCGTACCATTGCGATGGCATTCGAAACAACCTGTCGGCTTGAGGACTCGCCACGGGACCATCGAGTCCTTACCCTCGATCTGCAAGTCGATCTGTTCTTGCGACTCGACCAACTCAGCGTCGGATTGCTCAGCATCCCAAAGATAGCTCGATGCAAACCACTCATGATCTGCAAAAACAAGCACCCGAGTCTCGATCTTGCGATCCGGTATCGCTTGGTTCGAATCCAACGGAGCCCCCTGGGAAATCGTTTGAACGAATAGGGTTCCATCCGGGTAACTCGAGTTTCCTCGTTCGTCCAGCATGATGGTTGTTCCTTGAGGTAGGCAGAACCAATAGTCGGTACGAAAACCTGCAAAATCACTCTCGTGCTCCCCTAACGCCAAAAGCAATGAAGATTTTCCTAGGTCGCTTGTCTCGATAGATGGCTCCGGAATGTACTTGCGAAAACCATCGACCATCGCACCATCGACCATCGAACTGTACCACCCGAGTTGACTGAGTTTCTTAGGTCCCCAAGTCGCAATAGAAGCAGTCGCAGGGTCGCCACGGTTCCGACGCGCAACCCTGCCGATGCGATCGACAACCAAAGCTTCCCCAACCGAGTCCTGGCCCATGCTCCTAAAGCCCCGACTCGAGTGGCCATCGGTTGGAGGAGCTCCCCAACCCTCCAATCCATCCTCAAGACGTTTCAGCTCGAATCCCACTTTCGAGGCTAAATTGGTTTGCTCAACGAGCTGCACCTTCCCACGATAGAACCAACCTTTTTGCTGGCTCGCAAGGATCTGTGCCGACTCAGGTGCTTGCAATTCAAGACCCCCAAGGCGATCCGGGGTCTTCAAGTCGACTTGGTAGGGAGGATAACGATCCGCCTGGACAATGACCACCTGAGCGGTTGTCCAAGCGTTACGATCAGCGCTAGGGTGCTGCGGATCCTGCTGTTTGGTTTCCCGTAAAATCCAAAACCTTCCGTCTTGGTCAAACGCAGTTGGAAAGTAAATCGAGAGGATTCGGCCCGAGTTCTCAAAATAAATTGTTTTTTGCGAACTTCCAGGTGAATCGAACCACTGAAAAACGTAACTGCGGTCGACAATCGGGTCGTACTGAATACCCCACATGAGCCCCATCCCAGGCATAGGCCCCACAGCGACGATGTCCCTTAGCCCTAACCACGGATAAGCCTCTTGGTAGGCCGATTGGGACTTTAGCTTGTTGCTCAATTCTTTGACCGTAGATGGCCAAAGTGACCATGGCTCAAATCCCCATTCGCTAGGTTTTAAAATGGGCTTTTCTAAAAGCCTATTGGGGGCCGGATCCGCCAACTTCTCGTCGGACCCTTTTTGCGGTAAGGACGGCCGAATCGGTGGCATATTCGACGGGCGCTCGGAGGCCCCATGAGCCGTCAGTTCACGCAGCTGTTCCTCCAAGCTAGCGATCTGCTTGTGCACGGAAGGTAACGCCGGATGCTTTGGTCCAAACCTCGCTTCGCTCTTGCGAAGGGTTCTAAGACGCTCGACCACGCCGGCAACCTCCGGTCGCTGCAAATCCACCTTCGAGAGTTTTTTCTCGGGCAACTCCTGGCCAAGGGCGATAACTACCGCCGAAAACACAATCCACATGCAAAAAATGCCATGGAAAATGGGCGAACCAGTTACCTGTTGGCTACTCGAAAACATGAGTCGAATTCTCAACACGAGGTTACTCCCAACTCAATCGGATGGCATGCGGTACATGCTTGTCGCCTCGCCGTTTCCAACCAACCACATAAGCTCGTTTGGTATCATCCAAAGTGTCGCAGCCATAGAGCAACAGCTTGGGTTGCTGCAGCAGGCTAGCGCTTTGTCGATCCAGAGGCAAAACAACCGAAAGCTTGCTGTGCACATCAAAGACACTCCATTCGAATAGACCATCTTTTCGATTCACAAAACCACACACGAATCGCTCTCCATAAGGCGCAAATAAACTCGCGCAATAGGCCGTGCCCGAAGGATGCATCCAGCCTAATCGCTCTAATTGACTTTTACCCTCCTGCTGTCGAACTTGCCACAATGCGCCACTGTGAGTTACAAAAGCAATACTACCATCGGTAAATTCGCAAAAGCCTGTAATCCCATGTGAATCGGTATCCCCGGTAGGTGCATAATCGCTTAGCGGCCAATCATTGACCTCCCGCAGTTGCGTATCCAATTCGACAAGCGATACTCGGACGCGGTTGGCATCGAGCTCGTAGACCCCATCGATCTCAGAACTATCCGCAATCCGCGTTCGAATGCCATAAACATGACCCCTGGCATCCATGAAGATGTTTCGAGATGCATGCCCCTTGTAGGTCCCAAGCTTCTTGCTCCGCATCTGCTTGGTCCGAGTGTCGTATTGGTATAGCACGTGCCCAAAGTATCCCTGAGCGACAACATAACGCCCTCGCGCCGAGAGTGCGATGAGCCCTTCAGGACTTGTATGAATGCACTCCCAAATGTTCGTGGTCGGCTCTAAGGCGAATATTCGTCCACCATACAAAGCGTTTCTACTTCCATCCCCCGCCTCGTCGTGCTCGTCCTGACTAGAAAAATATACCCGTCCATCGGCAGCCTGATAGATCTTGCTGTGGATCTTCATCTGCGTCTCCGGCCAATCGATTTTGCGTCGAATCTTCAATCGGTCTAGCTGTTCATTGACCAAGCCAAGCGTTTCAAATGTGTCGGACGACGGATCGAGCCTCCATAATGCTGCACTAGGGTTGTCGACACCATAAGCAGCCACACCAAAGTAGATCCTCCCTTGGGAGTCTCTACCTGTCGCTCCCCAAATCGAATTGGCACCGACATAATCGGGAACCTCAAGATTCTCCAATTTGGGTGCTCTCAAAAAACGAGACTCCCCCAGCCGATCCGGACCAGGCCATCGCGTTGAACCCAGGGGCCCATCAGCCATCTGTCCGTTTTGCGATTTCTGGGGAGTCCTATTCGAAGATCCCGCGTCGCGCGATAACCCGTCGGAAACTTTTTCAATCGGACTCAAGGCATCGCATCCAACGCCGATGCATAACACCCAAATGCTTACAGCCGCTACCAGACCAACAGGCATCCGATGCATAAGCCAAGAAAAGACTCTGCGATCATTCCGAGTTTTCAAACGATTTGGTCCTCTTAAAATCACGGATCCTTTGCTCCGAGCCCATAGCCAGGAGCCGCTCCCAAAGGCATCGACAGGATCGCTAGGAACAAGCCCGATATCCAAGGTGTGTCGATTAGGCTACCAAAGAAACCAACCCCCAAGAATCCTAAAATAGAAACAGCCTGGAACGATTCTATCGAAAACTTGTAATAACCATTCTTCGGCTCACCAACCCCAAGATGTCGTCGGCCTGCTCGCCACAACGCACTACCCACGAGGATGGTCCAAGCCGAAACCCCCAATAGTCCTTGCTCGTAATACGCATGCACCAAAAAATTCTTCGCTCGCCAAACCATGTGATCGTCGCAGGTGAAGTACCACGGATAACTCCCTCCGTTGCCGATCGCCAGATTCCCCAGCGCCGCCGGTCGATCCGTGCCCATTGCCGCGCTAGGGGTCGCTCTTAAACTCGCGATCCCCTGGCCACTTACGCTCAACCCAAACGACCAAGGACGCCAACGGGCAGGTAAACTGTCGCTGGCCCCAATCTCGAACTTCGACAAATCGAGCACCTGCCACTGGCGGCCCACGTCGATGGCCGACAAACTTAAACCGCCAAAGGATTCCAACACCGATTTTTCCACCAAGTTCGGAGTGATTCGCAAGGCGCCGTCCGGGAAATTCACCCCATCGGTTGGCTCCTGACATTTGACCTCCAAATCGAAACTTGCGACGGATTTCAAATCCCTAGACTCTACCAATCGCTCCAAGTAAATCGGCCAATCCCCTTGGAAGTGAATCTCTCCGTGGGGCTTCTCGGATTGGTTTTCGAACGCCCAGCGAATCGGAGGAACAGGCCTTCCAAACTCGGAGGCAACCATGCTAGGAAGAGTCCCAAGCCCATGTCCGATCCCAAATCCACCGATCCCGGTCGTTCCGCGTCGAAGGATCATCCCCCAATGCGAAGCCCTACCATTCCAGTCCTGGGTAAAGCTCCCAAACCGGTTTCGGATCGCCTCGGTGCTCATTGCCATCGCGAGCCCTGCCAAGGTAATCAGTCCTAGGAGGATCCCAATGCGGCCCGCTAGCTGCCCTCCGGAGCCAGAACCCGAATCGCTTCGCATGGTTGCTTCGCTAGTCTGTACGCCTCTGGCCAGCCAAGTCAAATAAATCAATAAGGCCACCTGCAACACAACCGCTCCAAGCGTAGCGCGCGACATGGTCGAAAACGCGGAATAGGCCAAAAGTCCTAGCACTAACGCACTTGACCATCGCTCCAAAGCCCTGGACAAGGGGTGTAGCATGTTCGCCCAAACCAAAGGAAAGACCATCACGAGGAACGCATCAAGATGTTGATCTCCAATGTGCATCGTGAAGAAAGGACCTGTGGCGCGATACACATCGCTCCAATTGTTCAATCCCGGGAAAACGAATCTTTCCAGTGCAACAAAAACACCAACATAAAAGCCTGCACACGTACAACCGCGTATAAAAAAAACACTCCACCCCCCAAACGCATGTCCTTGAAGTGCTCTGCCAAAAAACAATGTCGCGATCGCAAAAGCTGTCCCCCAGAGAATCCCTTTGCCGACGCGAACCGCGTTCCATTGCGTGAAATAGACCGATAACTGATCTCCCCACGGAGCGCTCGGAAGCCTTAGCATCCCAACCGTCAAAGAGACTGCAAAGCTGACAAGCAATAGCCCAAATCCAAATAGCGTCCAACGATCGACAGTCGATAACCCCCAATTTCCTATTTTGAATTGCTTCCTGCTGGAACCGGCAAGCAACAGCCCGGCAGTGGCTCCGAGCAACAGAGTGTCGAATTCCTGAAGCACAAGTTGACCGGTCAGCGGATAGGCATCGGCCGTGATCAAAACAAAGACGAAAACGAGCGGATAAAGCTTTGGGATTCGATACACCAGCCCGAAGATCCCCGCGACCAAAAGCAACTGAAACCACGGCCAACCCGGATGCATCCCAGCAAGCAACAGCCCCAAGATCAAAAGGATTCCCCCAATAGCCCCAATCGAGACGGAGCCACCCGAGGCTGAACCAAGATCCGTAACCCCGGCCGTGGGTACTCGCAACATGGGATCCGTCATAATCGGGCCGTCGATGACCGGCCCGTCGATGACCGGTGATACAGCAAGCTTTCGATCGATGGTTGCACCGTATGCGATGAAGACCGTCAACCAAGCCCCGATCGCTGCACCAAAGGCATAGATCCCAACATCGCAGAAATCACCGATCAACGGGAAAAGGTAAATCTGCGTGATCTCGATGACAAAACCAATCGCTATACTCAATCCAATAGCCCACCCGATCGCGGTCCGGTAAAGCGATCGGAGCGAGGAGCTGGGCTGAAATGGGAACTGCCGATAAAGAACCATCACGTAGCAAGCAACCAACGCACCCAGAACATGGAAGCTGATCATTTTACCCATGAGGTTTGTAAAGGCGCTGTATTCGGAGGTGTAGTAATACCGCAGCAAAGGATAAGTAAAGAAGCCCGACCAGCGATCTTGCAACTCCACCGGGTCAACCACCCAACGCTGCGAACGTCCTAGAAAGGCTCCAAGTAAGCTTATCGACCAAACCCCAACAGCCATCACCCAAACCCAACATGTCCGGCCGGACCAATTTCGAAGACCACTCGGTCTTGCAAGCCATACTCCACAGGCACCACCGAGCCAACCTGCAACCACATCTCCAGGGGACGTATACTTGCTAAAGATCGGGAGTTGAATGCCTTCCAGCATCACTCCCAGGATCAATATCCAAATCCATCGGCCCGATTTGGATGAAAAGGATACCCCTAGGATTCCAAAGGGGAGCATCCGCAAAGCCGATACGAGCAATCCCTGGAGCCATTCCTTGGTAGGGATGCTGTGAGGCAAAAGCCCCCACTGGACTCGCCCAAGCCGCGTTTTTTCCCTCCATTCGGCTTGGCTCAGCACCACATCGAGCGGATAGACCGAGTAGAGGACACCCGCGATGCATGCAAAGAGGGCAAAAGCCGATAGCCGATCTTCAAAACGTTCAATCCCAAAAAATCGGGCGACCGCATCGACCATCCGCCGGCCAAGACCGAGCCAAAGGACTACGCCTGCCAATGCCCCAATCCAGCCGGCCCAGATGTCGTTGCGCGATACCGTACGAGGCGGAAACCATACCTGAACAAGCTCGATCCCAAGTACCAAGGCAACCAAAAAAACAAGCACCAGAGCCGAGGCGCCCAAGTCGACCAGCCAGTCAATCCATGTTCGATCCCCGCGACGATACCTCAAAGCACCCGTAAGCAGAAATCCAGACGGTATTACCACCAAGCCGTTGGCGATCCAGTCGGACCGACGGTAGACCCCCAGTTCAGACCACGGAATGTTCTTCCAACGCTCAATCGTCAGCGTCCAATCCAGAGGCCGATAGTTCAGCGGCAAAAGTGACGCATAGATCAGTAGCGTCACGGCAACAATCCCCAGGATGAGCATGTGCCGGCGCCAAATCGCATCCACCCGTAAAGTCGTATCGCAAATGGGAAACTCCCGACGGCTCAATCGCAACCCCAGCATTTACGAAATTCCCATTGCATGCAATCCGACCGCAAAGCCGCAGCAGCATTTTCCGATGCAATCGGGATAGAGTTTCCCGACAGAATGCGAACGAACCCCCGCTGAATTTCCTCGGGACGGGAGCATTCTATCGCCAATCCATGCCGGTAATGCTCGGCGGCCCAACCTAACCAGGCCCTGTTGTCACAGATCGTTTTCTTTCGATGTATCACGCTGAGCAGGTAAAGACTCGATACACCGCCAAGATGCCTCTGATAGGGAAGTACCACCAAATCCGTTATCGCAAACAAAGCTCGAAACGCTTGCTCATCTATGTACTTCTCGATCACAACAATCCTTGGATCGTCCCGCCATGAAACTCCTCTCCTGCTCAAAACCTGCTCGACCTTCTCAGGAATCCGTCCCCAAAGCAACAAAATCCCCTCTAGTTCTCTTTGGATCGCGAACGCCTCGACCAACTCAGCAGTCCCCTTGCGATCGCTGGGGCTACCAGGTGAACTGATTACCGGTAAGCGCCAATCCAAATCTTTTTGTAACCCGGAAAAAAAACCCAAAGATGCCAAACACTCCAACGCCTCTTTTTTGCCACTGTGCGTCCAATCCTCAAATACCTCAGGAACCAGGGAAACGCTCGCAGAGTATCGGTCAAGCTTCTGATGAGCGCGTTGCCAAGCGTTGAAATCGGCTAAATGCAAGCGCCAACCTGGCCAGCGGCACACCCCCCAGCGACGCAGTCGTTGATAGTAATGTTCAATCCATCGAACCGAAGGATAGGTCCATTCGGGACGAAAGAGCATCGACTCCATCTGGGTAGTCGCTGGAACAATCCTGCGAATCATCCACTTTGGCAATGCGCCCATCATGGGAACCAAACCATCTCCGTAAGGAATAATCAGCCGATCACACGGATTGGCAACAACGCAATCATGCAACAACCTCAAGCGTGTAATCTCGGATCGGAAACGGCCCTCAAGCGTTCTGTTGGGAAGCGGGCAAACTCGGAACTGATCCTCAAAAGGCTTCAAAAACTCGAGGTAACCAGGCGTTTGACGTTCTGCGTCAAAGATGCACAACCTCAAATCGCAGTCCCTGCGATGTGCCTTCAGACCGAAGATGATCTCGCGCAAATACCGAGGACGGTGACCATCCATCGAGGTCTCAAAAAGATTGATTCTCAAGATCTGCTGACCTGAAAGGCTACCAATCGAGAGAATCGTAGATTCCGGCGATCCGCTGCATGCGACGATCAAAACTAAACCGGTTCTCAATCAACTCCCTTGCCCCCCGGACTTGTAGATCGGTATGGCTACCCTCTAGACACTCCGCGACGGCCGAATCCAGAATGCCCGTCTCTCCAGGCTCGATCAACCATCCGGTTTGACCGGGCTTGACGAGCGTCGGTACCCCCGCGACTCGCGTTGCGACCACGGGCACCTCCAAAGCCATCGCTTCGAGTACCACATTGGGCAACCCCTCGCGAATGCTATTGAGCAAGAAAACATCCATCGCTTGATAGAAAACTCTTGCATCGGCCAGTTGTCCTAACAAGCGAATATTCGCACTCAACCCCAACCGCGAGATCTCTTTCTCGATTTCCAATCGAAATGGCCCATCCCCAGCAATCCATAACTGCACGGGTTTGCCCATCGATCGAAATCGATCGACCATCGCGATCGCCTCAAGAATACCCTTCTCAGGCGACAACCGACAAACCATCCCGACCAGCGGCCCACCCTGTGCGTCCACTCCCAAATCCCTTTGGGCTTGGTCTTTGCCAATCCAGCGTGTGTAGGCGATCAAGTCGATTGCGTTGTGGACCAACTCGATCTTGCGATCTGAAACCCGCAACCGACTACACTCCTCGACGAGATCCTCCGAGACACAGATCAGTTTTTCGTACCAAGGCAAACACCACTGGTCGACTCGCTTGTACACTGGCATCCGCCCGGACATGTCGGTCCATCCATGGAGCATCGTCACCAAATGCATCCGGTGCAATCGCCTCAGGACCAAGCCCAACGCATTGGACTTGTAATCGTGGGCCTGTAGCAACTCGATCTTCTGCTCGCGGCAGAACTTCAGCAGTTTGCTGATCACCGAAAAATCCCGAATCCCTCGATCCTCAATGAGTGTCAATGGGCAATCGAGTTTCTCCGCCCGCGATCGGAGCGAATGCTGGATCACCGGATCCGAAGGGTACAGATAGACCACATGCGCTTCATACCCGTGCTGCTTGATAAACCGGGGCGAATTGAGAATCGTTTTCTCGGGACCACCTCCGGTCCCGGCCACGACTCGCAAATGCATCATTTTACGCATAGGAACTTGATGGAGTCTTTCTTTCCGGGATCGAACGCAATCACTGCAACCAGGAGATTATAGCGGAGTAGCGCAAGTTGCCCGGTGAGTCGAAATACCCAACGATTCCATTGGCGATAGATCATAGGATGCAATAGTTGGCCAATCACCGGACTGCTTGCGCCGTTCCGCTTGCAAAGAATCACTTAGGCCCAATGCTTGGTTCGTACTCGTACTTGTACTCGAAATCGATGCATCAAGTACGAGTACGAGTACCGTTTCACTGAGTAGCTAGGCTTTGAACAAAGCCATAGCTCGGGTGAGCCCGTATGCGAAATAGAGAATCGCCAACTGCGGTAGCTTGCCAATCTCGCGCCCCTGCAAGCAGGTCTTGGTCGATAGTAGGATCGAAGGGCCGACCCAAAAGGCCACGCTAACCAACCAAGCCATGACATAGAGCCCGCTCGGATGGAACGCGGTCCAAGTCAGGAGCCCCACGGACACTAGACCGAGGATCAAATGCCACAAAGGCCACAAAAAACTAGGCAAATCTCTGACAGGAAAACCTTGACTCGCCCAGGCTCTGAGTCCACTGCTGCCCCTCCAGTATTCCTTCCTCACGAAATCGCGCAGGGTTTTGGGTTCTCCGTGATGAATGCTGCGTATGTTCTTATCGCAAACGATACGCCCCGATCCCGCTTGCAAACGATGGCATAGATCGACATCCTCAGCCGCCACCAAATCCTCCCGGAATCCACCCACGGCCTCAAATGCCGACCGCAAAACAAAAAGGTTCCCCGAACCCAACCATTCGATATCATCGTTCCTTGCGGCTCCCCGCAGCCGGTGAATGGCCCAAACCTTTTGCACCCAGGTACCGTTCTGAGGCGGCAGGTAATGGGCCCCACAGGCCACCACTCCTGAGCCCTCAGCCAATACCGCCAAACCCTGTTGCATCCAATCCTCGGGGACCTCATGGTCAGAATCCACAAAGGCCAAGATGCTACCGTGACTGCTTGCAACGCCTCGGTTCCGCAATGCCCCGACCTTCAAGCCAGGACAAATCAGAGTGTTTGCTCCCATGCTGCTGGCAACCTGGGCAGACCCATCGGTCGAACCGTTGTCGACGACCACAATCTCTGGTCGGTTGGGCAGTCGGTTCAACGAAGCCAAACAACGCCCCAAACGCTCGGAGTCGTTTTTGACCGGCACGATCACCGAGACGCTCAGGTCCAAAGAATTTGCTTGCATCTTAGAAGTATTCAGCTAGGCAGCTAACTAAACAGCTCGTAAGCCTAGGATCGCAATAGATAGGCAATGCCGGCGAGGAGAGTCATACAAAAAACCACCGCAGTTCCCAGGAGGATCTTTTTGGCTCTGCCGACGGCGACGGCCCTTTGGGGAACGAACGCTTTAAACTCCCCGAATCGATATTCTGTAGGGACAGGATAACCGATCCTTGGGGCATTTTGCAAACCGGTCCGTTGCCAACCGTAGTTGAGCAGCAGCACAACCGGCCGGCAAAGAGACTTGGTGCTAAACGAGTCCAAGGTTTCCATGCAGTAATGAAAGAAGAATTCGGCTCGGTCCATCAAGGCCTGCCGTTCCTGGTCGTTAGCAGCCCATTTGGCTGCATAAGCCAACACGTGCCACTTGCGGATATCCTGTGCAGCCCACGTCTCGGTGGGGTATTGGAGTTTCTCAGGCGTATCGAGAATCGGTCTTTCATGCTTGAGCATCCAACGCGCATAGTGCATCAGGCTCCCGACTGCATAGATGAAGTCGTCACGCTGATTTTCTTCCAGCGCGAGAACTTCGATCAGCCGACACAACGCTTGAAGGTACATGGTGTAAAACCACCGGAGTTCTGCGTTGAGCAGATCGAGCCGGTCTAAATTTTGTTCCGGATGCACGGTTCGACGCATCAGCGATACGGCCATATCCAGGTACTTGCGATCTGCCGAGAGTTCGTAACCGGTTAGCAGCGCGAGTGTGGAGTTTGCAGATGCGCGTCCTGGTCCATAGTATTCATGAGAACTGCAGGTCGAATAACCTGTAGGATGATTTGAGAGCCAGCGGAAGGGTGTCTTGGAAGCATCTTCGATCCGTATGATGTAGTCGGCGGCATTGATCGCGGCCTGGCGATATCGCGACTCTCCCGTGAGATAGTAGGCGTACATCCAACCGGTCGAGTAATTCTGCGAAGCTGCCGGTCCTCCTCCCTTGCCATAAACCTTTTTTAACTTCGCTCCCGTTTTACCGAGGCTATCGAGGTCCTTTCCGGACTCGAAATGGTCTTCCTGGAGCAACGAACGGGGATAGCTGCGGTGCGCGGCCGTATCGGCATCGGCGTAATGGTAAGTATGCCAAAACAGCCCACCATTGTAGAGGAGTTTGTCTTGCTCGGTGTGGTACGTATCGATATCCCAGGCATGGTTGGCCATCGCAATCATCTGTTCATGCCAACGAGGATCGCCGGTGCGCATGAATTGATAGAAGAAACCTTGGACACAGTCATACTGGTTGTTGTAGTGGGAGATCATCGGCGTGGGCCCCTTGTGATAGACCGCTTCGTGATCCCCGTACACATCCCCGTAGTGTCGCCATCCGTACTCGTCGATCTTTTCTCGTTTGACGAAAAACGAATCGGGACCCTCGATCGCTTGTCGTACCAACTGCTCATAAAGAACTCCGGCGGAGTCCTCCAATGGGCCGAGCGATTTTTCGACGAAGATCCCTATGGATTCCAGATACTCCCGGTCGATGACCGCATACGGATCGCTCAGGTATCCGTCCAGAGGTAGGGATGCTGCTGGGGCATCGCCCAAGTAGGCTGCGAATTCAAAGGTCTTTTGCTCTCCCCCTTGAAGTTCATGTTCATAGCCGCTCTCTTTGGGCAGCAGGCCGACTTCGATCGTTTTGCCGTTTGCCCGAATCGCCATCGGGAAGTTTTGCCAGAATCGTTTGCACGCCACGGCTAGGGTGGCCCCATCGGATTCGATCGCGACGTAGGGGGTCGCACGCTCGGCGGTGGATTGAGCCCCATCGACGCAGAGTCGATAGCCCCGAAAGGGCATAGGGATTTTTCGATTCCGGTCGATATGGTTCGACGAGTTCCAATTTTGGCCACCGCTGGAGGCTTGGAACAACTCGATCGAGTCTCTGGCCGTCTTCAGATCGGCGTCGCAAGTTTCACGGACCACCAATTCCGGTCGGCTCGAGTCACCTTGCAGCACCAACTTGAGGGTCAAGTCCTGGATATAGAAGGAACCTGGGTTCCCGAGATCCCAGTTCCCTCCTGGATGGTCGGCCGGGTTCGGGTTTCGGACGGCAATGGCAAGATCGATCTGACCGGTGCACCAGAACTTACCGTTCAAGCGAAACTCGATCGGCAAGGGAAGATTGCCGTCTTTGAAGACCTTCAGCGTTTCGAAGGCGATACCAAGTTCGTTTTGCTGCGTGGACCAATTCGAGGGATCATCAAAAAGAATCTGAGTCGTTCCCCATGCACCCGAGATCTCCATGGATGCATCCAGTAGTGGGAGCTTGCTTTGTGTTTCGGAATCTTGGATTTGAAACTCAAGATGTCCGTTGGTGGGCTTGGCCAAAGCAACAAATTGCAGGCTGGGGAGGGAAGGGATTTGCGGGGGCTCGGGCGTTGTAACCAATTCCAGACGATGGTTGTTCGACAGATCGGCGAGGATTTCGACCCATGCCCAACGGATCGAGCCATCGGACCAACTAGCAACGGGCATCGGGCTAGACTGCGGGATTGGGCCTGAGTCCGAACAGAGCCGAAGATCCGCAAGTTGCTCGGCCGAGACCCCTGAAGAAAAGGGAAGCCCTATACGAACAGGGTGACACGTTTTAGCGTTTTTGCAATCATTCGGATGGAGGGCAACTCGCATTTCTTTAACAGACATCTATCAACCTATCGATGCACCAAGACGTGACCGCTTTTCAGGGATCGCTCATTCTTGACAAAGAGTTAGTTCGGAAACGAAAACCATACAGTCTACAATTAACGTTTGAAACGCCATCAGATTTCCTAAAAATACCGAGAATCGAACTAAGTAAAACAGAATGCATACCCACTGTGTGCAGCATTTCCAGTGGCTCAAACAAATGCCGGATCTGCGCCTAGCCATTGCCCTTTCAAACCACCATGACCACAAGGGTCAAGTTAACCGCCATTTCGATCGCTCAGCACCTTCTTATAGATTTCTAAAAGATCGCCTACACGATCTTTTGCATTATAATTATCCATCGCCCTTTTTCTTGCACTGCCCCCCACTGCACTCATCTCACTTCTATTAATGATCCAGCTTTTAGCCTTTTCAACGATCTCATGCAACTGCCCATTTTGACAAATGAAACCGACATCTCCGACAACCTCCTTAACGGATCCACCCTCATACGCGAGGACTGGTTTTCCACAAAGCATTGCCTCGACGACGCTATTGCCGAACGTCTCCACATAGCTGGTACTTACATACATATCCATGGCATGATAGAACGGTTCTACATCGTCAATGTGCCCCGGCGTAAAAAACCAATCCGATGCCCCAGATGTTTTGATGAGATTTTGCATCTGTTGAAAATATTGTTCCTCGCCAGGAATAGACCCACCGATGCATACCCCAAAAACGTTTGGAAAAAAAGTTCGTAATCGCTTAACGATTTCAAAAGTTTCCTCAATGTGCTTTATTGGCCTAAATGGACTTGCAGAACCAACTAGAATTGCGTCATCCGGAATCCCAAAAGTTTTTCTGATCGGTCGACCCTTATTGGAATTCATACCAAATCCCTGAACATTCAGACCAAGCTTGACCATGTACTGATCCGATTCTGGAACAATATCTGTGATCCATGGCTGGGCGTCTTGCTTCTGGAATTCGCTCGTCCACAGGAGCGACCCCGGACGTCCAAACCGTTTAAACGCCCATTGCCCAAACTCCTTAGGAATTGTGAATCGAGCATGACAAACAGTGGCAGCAGTGTGGACTTTCGCGATAATGGAACCTATGGGCCAGACATTGTGTTCGTTGCAATGAACCAAATCCACCCGTCCAAATCGAGATCGTATTAGAAAAGCGTGCCATAACAGGATGGGAAGATTATTCTTCGAAAATCTGGGTGTGTTCATTCGGTGAAAAGCTCTGCCACCGACAGTAAAAGCATCTGCAAGGGACCCACTAGGCCCGGCCGTAATAACCCTGCAACCCGCTTCCTGAAGTCCGTCTACCCAAACGGGAAGGACTCTTGCAGTACTTCCTTGGTTGGGATTATTGGTAAGAATGAGAACCTTCATTTTTAAAATTATTACCCGGATTCCTTCATGCGTACTAAGGTAGGAAAATCCTGTTCCTCGATTTCGGAAATTGACAGATCCTTCCATCACGGGCGTTAGGATAGTTGGTATAGCATACCGGATCAAAAAACGCAACACGACAATTTGTCATAGCTGCACCTCTGCCTGCAAGCTGGGCAGGCTGATCATCAAATTGCATATAAAACACGATCGTATTTCGCGAACGGATCCATGTTCGTGAAACACACTGAGATTTCCTTCAAATTCGAAATACTATCGGCGGATGATATCATTGAAAATGCTTAATCTATTCCTGACCGCCACGACGTTTTAAGTAGCGATATAATTTCATACGATCTCGAGTGAATTCAGCTTGGTTGTCCTCGACAGCGCGTACCAGCCTTCCATCGTAAATCGCTAAATCCTCTAAAAAATCCTCGTCAAACCAGTTGTAGGGAAGAAGGTTGAAGATGAACGTGGGTATCGGAATCCATTTGCGAATACCTGATTTTGCTCGATGAACAATCCTTAATTTTTCACGAAGTCGGGCTGGATGTCTTACCATACCAAAATGATGGCAGGAAAAATGCTCCGGGGAAATAAGGTCTGTGTAATCCCTCGACTTAGGTCCTACGTTGGAACCATCACCCCAAACCTCGAATTCCTCGATATTTCTGTGTACTTGATACTTAAATTCTGCCCATTTCTTCTTTTCTGGCCGCGCGTTGTAAACACGAAAGTTACCGTAGAAATGCAGCCAATCCAATTGGATGATCGGATGCTTCGAATTCTCCATTGTACTACGTAGACGCGCAAACTCCCATTCCGGTATAAATTCGTCGGGATCGAGCAAAATGCACCAATCGCCTGTGCATTTCTTCCTTGCCACGTTTTTGAAATCAGCGAACCATTCCTGATGGGTAGGCTTGCCCCAATCGCCAGAAAAAAGCTTTACCTTGGGGTCAATATTGGCGATCGCCTCTTGAGTCCCATCAGTCGACATACCATCGTAAACAATGATCTCATCGACCAAAGGAAGGTGATGTTTGATCATATCTACGAAGTGGTAGTCGTAAAACAAACCATTTTTAACGCAGGTATAGAGCGAAATTTTCATTTATCTACCCGGGTGAATTTGAATCCAACAAAAAACTTTTGATCCCGTCTCGCGGAATTTTGAAACCATTTGCGGAAAATCAGCCCTATGCCTGAGCCAACTCCGGCAAATCGCAAACTTCATCGTATTCTTCATGCTCCTCCGGCGTCAATTCGCATTCCTCATTGGCCTGTTGCGCATCCTCGCGCATTCGCTGATAGGAAACCATTCCGCCGAGAGATATGCCGGTAAAGTAGTACATAGATTCCATCATTCCGCTTCCGCAAAACATGCCTGTCACCGCTAAAGCCGGAATCGATACTATGGGCGTCAAGGTCAGAAATTGCAATCCGGAATCCTTCGGATCGTTATATTTCCGCCTTAACCGATAAGCCACTATCATCGGAGTTGTTAAAGTAACCAAATAACAAGCCAATCCTAAAACTCCAGATCCGGTCGCAACCTCACCGAACATGTTGTGGGGGTGTTTCACTGGAAGGCCCTGAAATACGCTGGCGTATTGTGGAATCATATATTGTCCCGCGTAAGGCCCGACGCCTAACAGCGGGTAGTCGCATGTGATTAAAAAAGCCGCCCTCCACAGAGTAAAGCGGCTTTCAGCAGATGCGTCTCGTTCTTCTTGAGCCGCAAAAATCGTTTGGAACTCTTTGATCACAGGAGGACCTGCAAAAACAGCAATAATGCTCACTACCAAAAAACTGAGACCGATGACTTTGGGAGATTTAGGAATAAAATAAAAGGCAGTCACAAACAATGCCACGAGTCCGAGCATCCCACCCCGGGATTCAAGAATAAACACCATGTGAACATGAACAAACATGCAAAGTAGAGCAAGTAGTTTAGGAAATGTTTGTTTTGAGGTTAAAAAATATACTGTCGAACTAGCGATAATCGGCATTACAAATAGACATATGACATTGCTGTCCCCCTTGAAACCCCAACTTGTGTTGATCCATCGACACCAACCTAACATCAAGTAGTCTTCATTCAAACGAAATGCATTGTAAGAAGAACCTAAAGCGGCAGCTGCAGTTATATAAATCGCTTTTTGGGGCGAGTCGACTACGTGGACCATCAACAACATAATCACAACAGACTTCCACAATACATCAAAATAAAATTCCGATACCGCAGGCCGGATTGAATAGAGGGACGAAATCCACATGATCAATACCAACGATAAGCTGCTTACCAACAAAATCAAATTTCGTTGGAAGCCATTTCCCTGCGAAAGGTTCACAAGCACCCCAATTATGATGCACACCATCATCGGTTGTTGGTAACTTAATCCAGCTAATCCCTCAAATCGCCAAATAAATTCTGGTTGAAGGAAAAGCAAGAATAGATATCCGCACAGTGCCCAAAATGGGCGAATGAGGCCCAGTACATAACAGGTGTAAATGATTGCTTGGATTAATAAAGGTGCCATAGGTGATTTTGCTCATACTCCTTAGTTTCTACCAAAAGAAACAATCATCATAAACAATCTAAACTCAATCCATCGAAGGGCAATACAGTTTTCTCACCGATTGTACATGCGTAAAACCTGCCCGCCCTGGCGATATTATAACGGTCGCCAATTTCTTAACCATCATGGGTTCCGATTTTCCATCTACGCGCTCTGACCATGGTGCCTTGCCGAAATGGCGTGCTTGCTGTGTTTTCTTCCCGACCAACCTTGAATCGGAGTAGGGATTCCTAGCACTCAACCTTTATTTTCGATGGGTTGAGTACTCTTCTTGCTTTTTCTGTGATCTGGGTCCAGTCAAAGTTCTCAGTCACAAATTTTCTACCACAAATCCCCATGGTACGACGGAGCTGGGGGTTGGAAACCAGCCGATCGATCGCTTCGGTCAAATGCACTGGATTCTCGTAGTCTTGGCAGTCGATCCGCAATCCGGTCTCTCCATCTTGGATAGCATCCCCCGTGCCCCCACTGGCACCTGCGATCACGGGAATTCCCTGTGCCTGCGCTTCGAGAAACACGATCCCAAAGCCTTCGCAGTCCTTTCCGACAGTGCGGTTGGACATCACGAAAATGTTGCATTCACGATAACAATCCTTCAACTCATCATTGCTGACTGCCCCCAAGAATAACACCTGGCTTTCCAAGGACAAATCGGCAACCAACTTGCGAAGCTCCGACTCCTGATCCCCGAGGCCTGCGATCAGGTACCGAAGATTCGGATGCTTGTCCCGAAGTTTAGCGACGCAGCGAATCACCGCGTCCTGTCCCTTTCGCTTTTGCAATCGCCCCACCGTCAGGAGAACTACATCGCCAGGGGCGGAGTACTTTCTGGCCCCGGGGTCCCGGGTTAAGTGCGAAAACTGCGAAACGTCGATCCCAGGGTGCATCAAAGCGATTTTTTCCTCGGGAACCTGCCAATCGTTTCTTAGCAAACCGACCGTAAAGTTGGAGTTTGCGACCAAACGATAAGCGTTCCTCAGGACCGATTGGGTCAGGATTTTCAGCTCGCGACTCGTCGTTGCGACATTGATGTCCTCGCCGTGAATAAAACATAAGTAGGGGATCCCATACCGGATCTTCATCCAGCGGGCCATCAGCCCCTCGTGCAATGGACGCCCGGCATGGATGGCACTGACCTGGTGCTGGCGAACAATGTTTCTCAGGCGACTGGAAATCTTCTGGTACCTACGGATACTGGTCCAATTCGACAATATCCGCCGATCCACATGCAGGTCCTCTCGGAGAATTGGATGGGGATAGTGACTGTCTATTTCATGGGTGTCTTGGCTGGATTCCTGAACGACCATAAGGAAATTGCCCGGTTCTAGTCGGCGGTAGACCTCGTAGAACCAACGACCACTTCCTCCATGGATAGGAGGGAAGATCTCGCTGAGTAAAAGTTGCTTGGGCACAGGGATGGGCTTCTTTAGTCTATGAAAATTTTTTTCCAAGGAGATCCCACGCATCCATTACAACCTCTTGCACCGGCCATAGAACTAACGCGACAAGATCTTTCGATACACATCCAGGGTCTTCTTTGCACACTCATCCCAAGTGAAAAGTGCGGCCCTTTCTAACCCCTTGGCTATCAATTGACTCCGAAAAACCGTATCGCTCGAAAGCCTGTCAAGTGAAGCGTGCAGCGTTTCCACATCATCGAGTGGAACCAAAACAGCTGCATCGCCGGTCCCTTCCGAAATGGAGCTCGTGTCGGAGGCGATCACCGGAGTTCCGTAAGCCATCGCCTCGATTGTTACTAAGGTGAATCCTTCGTATCTCGAGGGTAAGACGAAAATATCGGCTCCTTTGTAGAGCAGAGGCAGCTCCCAATCCGCAACGTACCCGGTAACGATGACATCTTTTTCGAGCCCGAGGCTCTGGATCAACTCCATGACATCAGCCGCCGCGTTCTCTTTCGGACCAGCGATGACCAATTGGTGTGGAATAGGCTTTTTAGCTTTCCACTGAGCGAACGCTTTCAACAAAAATGGAATATTTTTCCTCGGTTGGATTGCACCCACACAAAGAATATATTTTTCACGTATTCCCAGACGTCGTTGCATTTCCTCGCGTCTTGCGTATTGAATTTGCGACTCTCCAACGACGTTTCCGCCGCCGTAAATTACATGAACCTTCGAGTGTTCGATTCCCAAAGAAACGATGTCCTCTTGTGTGTTGTTGGACAGGGCAATTACCGCATTAGCCTTTTCCATAGCACTACGGGTCGAACTCCGCAATAATTCATCACGTGACCCGCCGTGTACCTCCATCTTGAAATACGCAAGATCATGGATCGTTACAACTTTTGGGATGGATGTCCGAGGCAAGTAATGATTTGGACCGTGGAATACATCCAAACCATCCATGCGTATGGCAGCGGGTAAAAACCAATTCCACCATAAGCGAGGATGTTCCGAGGGCAGATTCGCGGGAACCCAAACCGGTCGAAACTTGACATTTGGAGCCGAAGCAATGTTCCCCTCGAGCCGGGAATTCGTTCGGGTGCCCGGATAATAAAGTAGGATGTTGTTATCGGGTTCAATACTAGCGATCGTATTGACCAGCGCAGTCACATGCCGACCGATTCCGGTAAGTTTGTCACCTCGGGCGGTTTCCGCATAAATCCCGATTTTAAGTTTTTTTTTCGCACTCATCCTATCGCCTTTCCTCGTGCGTTGTACCAATCCCAAAGACTTTCCAAGCTTTCGCGAATTCCAAAGGCAGGCGACCAACCCGTATCTTGATGGATTTGAGTGATATCGCTGAGCAAATGCATCCGATCGCTGGCGCGAACGCGAGATGGATCCGACTCAATCGTCAGTGGCCGTCCAATGATATCCGAAAGCATGGCAACCATTTCCCGGACGCTGTACTCTTTTCCGGAGCCCACGTTGTAGGTCCGGAAACCATCGGTTGTGCGATTAGCGATCGAGACGAATGCCGTGGCGACATCCCGGCTATCGATGTAATCCCGCTTGGGTTCGACGTTGCCAAGTTTCAGCACCGAATCCCCTCGCAAAAGTTGCTCGATGATAGCTGGAAGAACGTGGGGGTTGGTCTCTCGTGGACCGATCACATTGAAGAGTCTAACCGCAGAACACGTCGAGGGTTTTTCTGCAGCAAATTGTCTCAATTGCATCTCATTGGTTAATTTCGACAGCCCGTAAATGTCGGTTGGTCCGGGGGCAAGTTCGTCTTCAGAGCACTTCGAATCGAAGATCGGATAAACCGCAGCGCTGGAGATCGC
>Ga0315905_10000707_pt1 | contig 36268 bp, 33 predicted proteins | sample LakEriMetagenome_5_FD_203522 | JGI IMG/M metagenome (GOLD analysis project Ga0315905, IMG submission 203522) | Freshwater fungal communities from buoy surface, Lake Erie, Ohio, United States - Buoy 4 MA121 | ecosystem: Environmental > Aquatic > Freshwater > Lake | place: USA: Lake Erie, Ohio... | reverse complement strand
AAGAAGTCAAACAAGTCTGATGACGATGACGATGATGATGATGTTGATGTTGATGTGAAAGACGATTGGGAATCCGTTGATGAAGACGATAGCTGGGATCCGGATTTCGATGAGTTTGAAATGCCAAAATCTAAAAACAAAAAATCTCCATCAAAGAAATCTTCAAAATCTGATGAGGATTTCGATACGGATGAAGACTTTAAAGACCTTGATATGTTTGATGACGATATGGGCGGCGGCGGATTTGATGATGACGATTTTTAATGAATATTTTGAACAGCAATCATAAAGTATTTCCTGTAAGCGATACAGAAAATTTCAAATTGAAGATGTTGAATTGGGTTAACCAGTTCAACATCTTTTCTTTTTTGGACAACAATGTCATCACAAGAGAAGACGTTGCCATCTCTTGCATGGCTGCAGTAGGAGCCAAGCGTTTTGTTACATTGAATCATGCCGATCTTTTCACAACGCTTAGGGCTTTTCACAATCAACAACCCGGTTGGTTGTTTGGACATATCAATTATCCCCAGGAAAAAAGGGATGAAGCTGGATTTCCCGACGGATTTTTTTTCGAGCCGGATACATTGGTCATATTGCATTCAGCTTACGTAAGCATAAGCAGTTCATCAACATTACCTGAAACTATTTTTGAGGAAATTGTCAATCAGCAAAGTATCATAACTGCAATCAACGATTTGAAGGTCAGCACTAAATCAACTATTAAAAAGGAGCAGTACCTAAATATCATTAACCAAATTAAAAGCCATATTCAAAGGGGCGATTGTTACGAATTAAATTTCTGTCAGGAATTCTATGACCAATCCGCCACCATAGACCCTTTATATGTATATGCCAAACTCAGGGATATTTCTCCTAATCCCTTCTCCGCATTTTACAGAATCAACGACAATTATTGTTTGTGTGCAAGCCCTGAAAGATTTCTACAGAAAAAAGGATCACGTATTATTTCACAACCCATTAAAGGAACTGCCAAAAGATATCCTTCAGATAATAAAGCAGACGATGCATCCCTTCAACAGTTGATGAGCAGTGAGAAAGAAAGAACTGAAAACATTATGATTGTGGACCTTGTAAGAAATGATTTGAGTAAAATAGCAAAGGAAGGATCAGTGGCTGTTTCGGAGTTGTGTGCGATTTATTCTTTTCCTCAGGTTTTTCAAATGATCAGCACCATTGTTGCAGAAGTTGATGCTGATACCCATTGGACAACCATAGTGGATGCCTGTTTTCCTATGGGTTCCATGACCGGTGCTCCAAAAACGAAAGTATTGGAATTGATAAATAAGTTTGAAGCTACACCAAGAGGCTTATTTTCAGGAACCATTGGTTACGTAACTCCCGATGGTGATTTTGATTTTAATGTTGTGATCAGAAGTGTTTTTTACAATCAAGCTAAGCAACAGCTTTCATACAAGGCAGGAGGTGGAATCACCATTAACAGCAATCCCGAAAACGAATTTGAAGAATCCCTTTTGAAAGTGTCAGCTATCAATGCCTTGTTAGACGGAGCATAGTTTTGTTTGCCCGAAATTATTTTCGCATAAGCATTTTTGAAAAAGAAAGCAGCCTGGCTTCGTCTTTTCTTTTGCCAATAACCTGTAATCCAAATGGCATTCCATTGCTGTGTTGAAAAAGGGGAAGTGCTATGGCAGGCACGCCAGTTAAGTTGGCAAAAACCGTAAAAATATCTGCCAGGTACATTTCAATGGGATCCTTTTGTTTGGCACCAATGTTGAATGCAGTTGTTGGACTGCAGGGCATGATGATAAAATCACATTGTTTGAATAATTCCTCCATTCGTTGAACCAACAGCTTACGCACTTGCTGGGCTTTTGAATAATAGGCGTCATAGTATCCGCTGCTCAACACAAAATTTCCCAGCATGATTCTTCTCTTAACTTCTTTCCCAAATCCTTCTGTTCTGTTTTTGATGTAGAAGTCGTTCAGGTCCGTAAGTGGTTCTTTTGATTGATGTCCATATCGAATGCCATCATATCTTGAAAGATTGCTGGAGGCCTCAGCAGCAGTTAGCACATAATAAGCAGGAACTATTTTATCCAGCCACTCAAATTGAAAAGAAACAAGTTTGTGATTGCTTTTTTCGAGCTGATTTGTTTTCTCCAAAATGGCATTCCGTATTTCGGGATCAAGGGAAGGATGTTGCATTACCTCATCAAAAATTCCGACACAGTAACTGCCTTCCGCTTTATGGTTCGATTCTGCAGCCACATCTTTTAGGAAATAATCCTGTTCCATGGTGCTGTCATATTCATCGGGTTTACTGATGATTTCGAGTGTCAGTGCCACGTCTTCTATTTGCTTTCCAAAAATCCCGATTTGATCAAAGGAAGATGCATAAGCAATAAGACCATGACGCGAAACGGAACCATATCCCGGTTTAAGCCCTATTATGCCACAGAAATCGGCAGGCTGACGAACAGAGCCGCCGGTATCGCTTCCCAATGCAATCATGCACATGTCAGCCTGAACAGCCACAGCACTTCCACCCGATGATCCGCCGGGTACTTTGGAGTGATCATGTGCGTTCAGAACGTTTCCATAAACAGAATTTTCATTACTGCTTCCCATGGCAAATTCGTCGCAATTGCAGTTGCCAATTAGGATGGCATCCTCTTCCAGAAGTAGCTGAATGGCTGTTGCATCAATAAGCGATGTAAAGCCTTCCAGCATGGCAGAGGCAGCCGTTATGCGGTGGCCTTTGTAGCAGATAACATCTTTAATGGCTATAACAACGCCGTGTAATTTTTTAAGGGGATGACCTGCTTTTCTTTTTTCATCAAGTGCTGTGGCTTTACTTAAAGCCTCTTCTGCAAAAACTTCAACAAAAGCATTCAGGGCTTTGTGTTTATCAATTTGGCTTAGATAGAAATTCACAGCCACGACGCAACTTGTATGTCCATTTACAAGCTGGGAATGATAGGAAGAAATAGCTGTGAATTGAAAATTACTCAAGCTGTTAGCTGATTTTTAAATAAAAAACCGAAGCGTTATACACTGTGTTTAGTGTATAACGCTTCGGTAAATGCGATGAAAAAATGGCGATGAATTATTTTTTTTCCTTTTCATTCATGCCGTCCTCTATTTCATTTTTAAGATTGCTTTTAGCATCATTGAACTCTCTTATACCTCTTCCTACACCTCTCATCAATTCAGGTATTTTTCTTCCTCCGAAGAACAACAAAACCACCAAAATGATCAATATCAACTCGCTACCGCCCGGCATTGCCAAAAGGGGCTGAAACTTGGTAAATAAATTTGACATAACAGTATTAATTAAGAAACGAAGTTAACCCATTTATCCCATTGTAAAAGTTAAATAGGCTTGTTTTTTATACCTGTTAAAGATGAGAGCCTCTTCTGAGATTTCCTTGTGCGGCTCTTTCCGGTGTAATTCTATTAGAACGGCATGACTCCAAAAACTGAATTGAAACAGCCAACATCAGTATGAAAAATATTTTTTTCATTGTATTTATTATTTTTTAAGTAACTAAAATTACCAAAAATGTAATTACGGCAAATGAATTTTTCTTTTTGTCAATTACACATTCAAATAAAAAAGGAAGAACAATTGGTTCTTCCTTTTTTATTTTATTTATACAGTGACTATTTCTTCTTCTCAGCAACAGCCATTCTTTTCTCCTTGATACGTGCGCTCTTACCGCTTCTTTCACGAAGGAAGTACAACTTGGCGCGTCTAACACGACCAACTTTGTTCAAAACGATGCTCTCAATGTTTGGAGAGTATACAGGGAAAAGTCTTTCCACACCAACACCATCACTCATTTTACGAACAGTGAAAGTAGCTGTTGCTCCAGTTCCCTGACGCTTGATAACATCGCCTTTGAAACTTTGGATACGCTCTTTATTTCCTTCCTGTATTTTATAGTTTACAGTAATGTTGTCGCCAGCCTTGAAAGACGGTAGCGTGTTTTTCTGAGTCATTTGCTCATGAACAAAATCAATTGCGTTCATATTCTTTGTTTTTAACGGACGGCAAAGGTAGGGTTTAAATTTCAAAGTTTGAAGTTTAGGGCTTAAAAAATTTGACGAAGACCTCAAACTATTGAATGAAAGCTAAAATGGCAAGAAATGGAATCAAATCCTAATACATAAAGTATTATCTCGCTATGTTTACAGCTCTTTTTTCCCGAATTACCGTCACTTTGATTTGACCGGGGAAGGTCATCTCAGTTTGTATTTTTTGTGCGATTTCAAAACTTAATTTCTCGCTGTCGTTGTCGGTTACTTTGTCCGCCTCCACTATCACCCTTAATTCTCTACCAGCCTGAATAGCATACGCTTTTTCCACTCCCTGATAGGCAAGAGCAAGGTTTTCCAGGTCTTTGATACGCTGGATGTATTGTTGCATGATTTCCCTTCTTGCTCCTGGTCTTGCTCCGCTGATAGCATCGCAGGCCTGAATGATGGGGGAGATTACAAACTTCATTTCCATTTCATCATGGTGTGCTCCGATGGCGTTTACTACTGCCGGATTTTCACCGTACTTCTCCGCCAGTTTAGCCCCCAACAAAGCATGGCTCAGTTCTGTTTCCTCATCAGGTACTTTACCTATGTCGTGAAGAAGCCCCGCTCTTTTGGCAAGTTTGGGGTTCATGCCCAATTCGGAAGCCATGATTGCGCAAAGATTGGCTGTTTCACGGCTGTGCATAAGCAGGTTCTGGCCATAAGATGAACGGAAACGCATTCTGCCTACCATTCTAACCAGTTCTTTGTGCAAACCATGTATGCCCAACTCCATAGCGGTACGCTCTCCAATTTCCATCACCTGGTCATCGAGCTGTTTTTTGGTTTTTTCAACCACTTCTTCAATACGGGCCGGGTGAATTCTGCCATCGGAAACCAGTCTTTGCAAGGATAGACGAGCCACTTCACGACGAAGAGGGTCGAAAGAAGATAATACGATGGCTTCTGGAGTGTCGTCCACAATCAAATCTACACCGGTAGCGGCTTCAATTGCACGAATGTTACGGCCTTCTCTACCAATGATGGAACCTTTTATTTCGTCAGTTTCCAAGTTAAATACCGTGATGGAATTTTCAATTGCCTGCTCCGCAGCTGTTCGCTGTATAGTTTGAATGACGATTTTTCTTGCTTCCTTGTTCGCTTTTTGTTTAGCATCTTCTATGATTTCCTGCTGGATCACCAATGCCTTTGTTTGCGCTTCGTGGGTAAGGCTTTCAATGAGTTGCGCCTTGGCTTCTTCGGCCGACAAACCGGCTACTTTTTCCAGTCTGCGAATATGCTCTTCCTGATGTTTTTCGAGTTCGGTTCTTTTGGTGTTGACAACTTCTGTCTGACGATTCAGGTTTTCCTTGATGGTTTCGTTTTCCTTTAGTTGCTTTTCAAGGGTAGCCTCTTTTTGGTTCAGATTTTGTTCTTTTTGCTTTACGCGGTTTTCAGATTCGCTGAGCTTTTGGGTACGCTGAAGCACATCTCTATCATGGTCAGCCTTCATTTGAACAAATTTCTCCTTTACCTCCAGCTGCTTTTCTTTTTTTAGGGTTTCAGCTTGAAATTGTCCGTCTGCTATGATTTTTTTTGCCTCAGCTTTGGCGTCTTCAACAATTTTATTAGTGTTTTTAGCAAATATGAACTTACCCAGTACAATACCCGCGACTAAAGAAGCTCCACCAATGATGATGGACAGTATATTCAGTTCCATTAGTATTTGTTGTTTTTATTGTATTCAAAATAGTGTATATAAATAAATGCCTCATTTGAGGCTTCGCAAAGATAGGATAATTAGGGTTAGGAATTGGTTAATACTTGCAATGAATTTGTTAAGTAATCAGGTGTTTTGCGCCGGTCAATACGCTGACGTTGAAAAAGAAAAAAGGATACTTAGCCCTGTAGGGTGATTTTGCAGGCACTGAATTTGGGGTTACAGACCCAAAATAGGCTTTAAATCAAATTAGCTAATGAGTTTGACCAGAATGGGAGGAATTTACTACTTACTTACTCATCGCCTTATCCAGAAGATTTTCCATTTTCTCCAATTGTCCCAATAATTCTGAAGAAGCAACCTGTGTATTTTCGTTGCCGGCATTTACCGTTGCATACCATATGATTACCATGGCAATATAATCCTGCATATCCTTTCCTGCAAACTGGCTCTTAAACTCCAAAATCTTATCATTGATGAGCTTCACGGTTTTTCTGACCACCTCTTCGTCCTTGGGATTTGTCCTTATACGATAGGTTCTGTCTGCAATAAGTATGTTGATGGGTATAAGTTCTTCAGCCATGATTATTGGTTTATTCGCTCAGCATAGCGATGCATTTGTCTATTTCCTTGATGTACCTGTTGATGGTTTGCTCGAAGGCCTTTTTGTCGGTTATTGTTAGTTGCCCGGCAGCAGACTTAAGTATATACTGCTGTTCTTCCAGCAATTTTATTTTCTTCAGGTTATTTTCCTCCTGTGTCTTTAGCTTGTTGATGGTTTCTTGCTGTTGCGCATTTGTTTTCTGCAGCAACTGGTATTGCTTTACCAGCTCCTGAAGTTTTGACTGCATTCGATTGATATGTTGCGCTACGTTGTCCAATTCAGTATTATTTTCTGATTTCGGCACCTACTTGTTTTTCATAACCACCGATGATTTTTTGCATAAACCCTTCAATCTCCTGATCGGTAAGTGTTTTTTGCTCATCGATGAAGGTGAAACTCAAGGCCATTGATTTTTTTCCGGCTCCGATTTTTTCACTTTCAAAAATATCAAACAATTGAACATTTGTCAACTGATTGATTTTCGTAGATAAAGCTATTCGCTCTATTTGAGAATAGGAAACATTTTTATCCACCACCAAAGCCAGATCCCTATTAACAGTCGGAAATTTGGTTATTTCCTTGTAAAGTATAGGTTTTGATTTTAAATGGTACAGTTCATCCATTTTCAGGTCTGCAAAAAACACCGGCTGCTTGATATCAAACGCTTTCAACAGGTTAGGAGAAACTTCTCCAATGATTCCTACAGGTATTTCTCTAATGCAAATGTTTGTTGCGTTAACAAGATTCGCGTCCTGATGCTCCACGAAACTTATTTTTTCTGCTGCTGCAGATCTCAGCAGATTTTCTGTTATACCCTTGAGGTAAAACAAATCGGCTTTTTGTGGTTTTGAGTTCCAGCCATGTGCTATAACATTTCCGGAGATGTACAAAGCAAGATGTTGTTGTTCGGTATAACTATGTTGTTGCGGTTGATGATAGGTTTTCCCAAATTCAAACAACATCAGGTTGTTGTTTTTTCGGTTAATGTTGTGTGCTATCACCTGTAATCCGCTTTGCAACATTTCAGGTCTGAGCATGTTCAATTCATTGCTCAGGCTGTTGATCATCTTCACCGCTTTTTCGAGCTGTAACTCATTGTAAAATGCGCTGTTGGTGATACTGTTGGTAAACATTTCATGAAAGCCTGAACCAGCCAACTGGTTGGATAGTTTTTCGCGCAGTAAATATTTTTTGTGGTTTTTTTCAACAGATGGTGAAATGGTTATGCTTTCAGGAATTTCCACCTGATCAAGTCCGTCTATTCTCATAATCTCTTCTACAACATCTGCCTGAATGCTGATGTCGTTTTTACTGAAGGGAACCTGAAGCGCTATTTTGTTTTCTTCTTTTGATATTATTTCAAATCCAAGTGCTTTGAGAATGCGCTCTACCGATGAGGAAGTATAATTTTTACCGCTTAATTTTTTCAGGTAATTCAAATCAAGCGATACTGTTGTTTTTTCTTTCTGAACAGGATAGTTATCCATTACGGATGACGAAATGTTTCCTCCGGCAATTGCTTCAATCATCTTTGCAGCTCTAAGGAGCACCTTTACTGTATTGCTCATGTCTACTCCTTTTTCAAATCTGCCTGCTGCCTCTGTTCTTAAGCCATGACGAAGGGATGTTTTTCTTATTGATGCCGCATTAAAATAGGCGCTTTCAATAAACACAGCGGTAGTGGTTGATTTTACGCCGCTTTTAAAACCACCATAAACACCTGCGATACACATGGGTTCTTGGTCGTTGCAAATCATCAGATCTTCTTCAGACAATTTTATTTCTTTTTCATCGAGCGTTTGAAACACCATTCCTGCATTGGCCTTTTTTACAATAATCTTATTTCCGCTGATGGCATCAGCATCAAACGCATGAAGCGGTTGACCAGTTTCGTGAAGAATAAAATTGGTAATGTCTACAATATTGTTGATGGGTTTTTGTCCAATAGATTTTAAGCGTTGTTGCAACCAAGCTGGACTTTCTGCTACCTTGATGTTTGCAATCAGCAAGCCTGCATATCTTTTACATGCATCGTTGTCTTCAACCTTCAATTCAATGTTACCGTTTTTATTTACTGGATTCTTAAGCGCTTCTTCAAAAGGAAGCTTTACACGATAATCTATATTTTCGTGATAAGAGAGATATGCGCAAACATCTCGTGCTACACCGATGTGACTCATCGCATCCATTCGGTTTGGCGTAAGTCCGATTTCAAAAACATAATCCTGATAAGGCTGAAACAGCTCTTTCAATGGAGTGCCGGGTTTGCTTGATTCTGGCAGAATTTTTATGCCGTCATGGCTGCTACCCATTCCGATTTCATCCTCTGCGCAAATCATGCCCTCACTTTCCTTTCCTCTAATTTTTGCTTTTTTCATCGTTACAGGATCTCCTGAAATAGGGTAAATGGTGCAACCTATCGGAGCAACGATTACTTTTTGTCCTACTGCAACATTAGGAGCTCCGCACACGATATTCAGCGGAGTAGCTAAACCTATATTAACAACAGTCAATTTCAATTTATCTGCATCCGGGTGTTTTTCGCAGGACAATACCTCACCTACAACCAATCCTTCCAAACCTCCTTTTACCTCCTCGAATTTTGTCAGACTTTCCACCTCAAGGCCGATGCCTGTTAAAATGTTTGACAACACTTCTGGTTCAATGCTTTTTGGCAAATATTCACAAAGCCAATTATAAGATACAGTCATGTATATATATTCTTTTTCTGAGCAAAGATAGTTTTTTGACTTTAGAAGCCCCAACTGAAATTGGCGTATGTTTTGACAGGGGTTTGGCTTTTTTTAGGTTATCAGAAAATCAATAGAATTTTGTGTATAATTTTTCTGATTTTATTCTCCTGGCATTTTTAGGAAACTCCGCAATGGTTCTATTGTTAATAACATCCGGTATCCTGTGAATTTGCTGTGAAAAAGTTCGAGAGATATTTATTCATCAAGGTATCCTGTTTTTTAACTTGGATAATTGCGCTAACTTAGTCGAAATTCCACTTCATTTTTACCAATTTCAATCGATTAATACATGGATATTTCCAATATAAATAAGGATCGTAGAACCAAAAAAAAGCCAGGATCAGAGCTTGGTCAGGTGGTTTTTGGCAAACTTCCTCCTCAGGCAAAAGAGCTGGAGGAAGCCATACTCGGTGCTATCATGCTCGAAAAGGGGGTTTTTGATACCATTGCAGAAATCATGAAGCCCGAATGCTTCTACCTGGAAACGCATCAACGCATCTTTAAGGCTATGCAAGCGCTTTCGAGCAAATCTACTCCTATAGACATGCTCACCGTTGTGGAAGAGCTGAGGTTTCGTGAAGATCTTGAGTTTGTGGGAGGCCCATATTATGTAAGCAAGCTCACGAATTCTGTGGTATCCACGGCCAATATTGAGGCTCATGCCCGTATTGTGGTTCAAAAATTTATCCAGCGTGAGTTGATAAGAATCAGCGGCGAAATCATCGGAGAGGCTTATGAAGATAGCACCGACGTGTTTGATATGCTTGATTTGGCCGAAACCAAGCTGTTTGAAATCACCAACAGCCACCTTCGCAAAAATTTCGACAGCATAGACACTGTTCTGGTAAACACCATCAAGCGAATTGAGGATATGCGTAACCGTAAGGATGATATTACCGGTGTTCCAACAGGTTTCGAATCGCTCGATAAACTAACCTACGGCTGGCAACCCACCGATTTGATTATTCTTGCTGCCCGACCTTCAGTAGGTAAAACGGCGTTTGCACTTAATCTGGCCAGAAGCGCAGCTCTTCATCCCACCAAGCCTACAGCAGTTGGGTTTTTCAGTTTGGAGATGAGTAGTGCGCAACTTGTTCAGCGTATACTCAGTGCCGAAAGTGAGATTTGGCTTGAGAAAATAGCAAGAGGAAAGCTGGAAGAACATGAAATGAAACAGCTCTACAAAAAAGGAATTGAGAAACTGAGCAAAGCACCCATCTTTATTGATGATTCCGCAGCACTCAATATTTTCGAGCTTCGTGCAAAATGCAGAAGACTTAAAAACAAACACAACATTGGTATCATCATCATCGATTACCTTCAACTGATGAGCGGCAGCGCTGACAGAAACAGCAATCGTGAACAGGAAATCAGTAAAATATCCAGAGACCTTAAAAGTTTGGCTAAGGAGCTCAGCATTCCCATTATCGCATTGTCGCAGTTGAGTCGTGAGGTTGAAAAAAGAAAAGAAGGCAATAAAATTCCTCAACTGAGTGATTTGCGTGAGTCGGGTGCCATCGAACAGGATGCAGATATGGTGATGTTTCTCTATCGCCCTGAATACTACGAGATGAATACCAATGAATTTGGAGAATCCAACAAAGGCGAAACCTACGTAAAAGTAGCCAAGCATAGAAATGGAAGCCTAGAAACAATCAAGCTAAAAGCTTTGTTGCACATTCAGAAGTTTATTGAAGACAATACCGCCGACAGTGGATTTCACACAGGCATGCCCAAGGAAGGCAGCTGGCGCCCTGTTTCTTCTGATGATCAGGAAGCCCGCATGTTCATTCAAAAGGGCAGCAAGATGAATGACAATGAATTTGAAGATGATAATCCTTTCTAAATATGGCGCTTCCTTTTTTTTATGTGGAACAGCTTCACTCTACTGATGCCATCCTTCAGCTTAACGAAGAAACTTCGAAGCACATGGTGCAGGTGCTCAGGATGGGTGTTGGTGCTGGGGTATCCTTGACCGACGGAATGGGAAAAAAAGCCGTTGCTGAAATAGTAGATGCCCATAAGAAAAAATGCACGATTCGCATCAATGAAATTACAGCAACAGCGCCTACATGCAATAAAAAAGGCATTGCAATTTCCCTTGTAAAAAACACATCACGATTTGAATGGTTTCTTGAAAAAGCCACAGAGATGGGAGTAACAGCGATATATCCGTTGTTGTGTGAAAGGACCGAAAAACAGCATTTCAGAATGGACAGAATGAAAGGCATTCTTGTGAGCGCAATGTTGCAATCACAACAGGTATGGCTACCCGAAATAACCCAGCCTCTTGCTTTCAGCGATTTGATTCAGACACAAGATTATACTTCCAAATACATAGCATATTGCGGGGAGGACTATCCGCGTAAATTCCTGCATCAGCAAAATACGTTAAATGATTCACTTATTCTGATTGGTCCTGAAGGAGATTTTACGCCTTCCGAAGTGGAACAAGCTATCGGCAAAGGATTTGACCCTGTAAGTTTAGGTAACAATAGGTTGCGAACAGAAACCGCCGGAGTTGCGGCGGCAGTTATGCTTGGCATCTGCAGTTAGACTTCTTCATCCAGCACAGGCTCGTTCAACTCTACTATGTTTTTATTCATTCTTTTTCTCATCACCATATTGAGCACTTCAACAATGAAGGAAAAAGCCATTCCGAAATAAATATAGTTTTTTAGGTGCACCGCCTCCGCTTTTTCCCGATCCCATCCCTCCATTACCAAACTCAAACCAATCATCACCAGAAAAGCAAGTGCCAGCATTTTAAGGGTAGGGTGTTTGTGTATGAAAGCAGAAATTCTCGGACTGAACAGAAACATAATCATCATAGCAATGACCACTGCTGCAATCATGATTTCCATGTGTTTGGCAGTGCCACCAGCTGTGATAATGCTGTCAAATGAAAATACAGCATCAATAATCAAAATCTGGCCAATCGCATATCCAAAACCAAGCTTGAGCTGATCTTTTTGCTTGATGTTCGGATTTTCGCCTTCCAACTTCGCATGTATTTCCATAACAGATTTATAAATCAGAAAAACACCACCCGATAACATTACCAAACTCGCCAGGTCAAAACCTTTTCCTGCAAACGAAAAAAGATTATTTCCCCTCTGTTTTAACAGCCAGCTGAGTCCTGAAAGCATGAGACATCTAGACAAAATTCCGGTAATCATCCAAACCCTTCTGGCATGAAGTATTTTTTTTTGATCTGCCAGCCTGTTCATGATGATGCTTACGAAAATCACATTGTCAATACCCAAAACTACCTCCAAAACAACCAATATAAAAAAACTGATGATGCTGTCGTAGGTAAATAATTCGGGACTCATTTTACAATAATTTTATTGCGAAGGTAAACCAACGCCGATAAAAATCCATAAGGAGTAATGGATGATTTTTTGGTACTTAAATTCAAATTCCTAAATTTGCAACATTGTTACAAAAAGAAAACGTAATGAACAGAAAAGTAAATACATGCCTGACTCAATTGGTCTTCCTTTCATTATTTGCCCTTCAAGGCCTTGCAACCAATTTAGTTACCAACGGAATGCTAACGGGCAACATAACCGATAAATCAACCGGGAAGCCGATATATGGCGCTTCAATATCCATTCCTGATCAAAGAATTGGAGGAGCCTCGGACGCTTCAGGTAATTTCATTATTGAGCACATCAGCACAGGTATTCACTTAGTTGAGGTTACGCATGTGGGCTATGAAACTTTGTTGATTTATGTCGATGTTCAATTAAAAACGGTGATGGATTTTGTATTGAATCCATCGATAATTGAAAACAATGCTGTCGTTGTTACAGGTTCCGGTAAGGCAAGGGATTTGAAATCAGTTCCCTATCAGGTTGTTCAGTTAAGCAAAAAAGAACTTTTTCAAACCACCTCATCAAATATTATCGATGCCATTACCCAAAAAGCTGGTATCAGTTCCTTGTCCTCTGGGCCTTCCGTTTCCAAGCCTGTAATTAGAGGTATGGGTTACAATCGAGTACTGACTATACACGATGGTGTAAGGCAAGAAGGTCAACAATGGGGCGATGAACATGGCATTGAAATAGACGATGCCAACATCAGTAAAATCGAAATACTAAAAGGCCCTGCCTCTCTAGTCTATGGCAGCGATGCCATGGCGGGGGTAATTCACATTTTGTCTAATACCACTATTCCGAACAATACGATAAAACTCAACGCAGGAGCTGAATATCAAACAAACAATAAACTCAACTCAATGCATGCGGGATTGCTGGCATCGAAAAAAGGCTTTAGTTGGGGTACAAATGTAAATTTCAAATCTGCTGGAGATTATCAAAATAAATATGATGGATATGTTTTCAATTCGGGTTTCGTTCAAAAAAATATTTCGGGCCAGTTGGGGTATCATGCAGGATGGGGCTACACACATTTATTGGTCAGTAATTTCAATTTAAAAACAGGAATGATTGAAGGCGAACGCGACAGTACTGGAGCCTTTATTCGTGAACTTGGAAATGACAGCACAATTAGCATATACAATCAGCTGTTCTCTCGAACTATTCAGGTTCCTTATCAGCATATCAATCATTTTAAGGTAACCTCCGACAACAATATTAAAATAGGTCAGCAGCGTTTATCCCTTAACGTTGCCTTTCAAAGAAACGAAAGAAATGAATTTGGTAATCCTACCAATCCGGAGGAAAAATCCCTTTCTATGGATTTACAGACAATCACCTATGCCGCAAGATTACACTTCAAAGAAAGAAAAAACCAAAAAAACGAGCTCGGCATTTCCGGAATGTTTCAAAACAATCAAAATGAAGGAGTAGAATACATCATTCCAGAATACGATCTTTCGGATTATGGACTTTATTACTATTACAGTAGGATGTTCCATAAATTTAATTTGACGGGAGGTGCGAGATTCGACAACAGGACTATAAAAGTTGATAACAGCAGTAAGAATCAAGACGCTTCATTTGTTCCCCTTACAAGATCTTTTGCCAATTTTTCGGGAGGGCTAGGCTTTGCTTACAATCCGAATTCAACTTGGACTATTAAAACAAATTTGGCAAAGGCATTCAGAGCGCCTGTTGTTTCGGAACTTTCCTCCAATGGTGCTCATGAAGGAACCAATCGTTTTGAATACGGCAATCTAAATTTGAAAAGTGAAATCAGCATCCAATTGGATGCCTCTGTAGAATTCAACAACAGGCATTTTAATTTGAATCTTTCCGGATACCTCAACCAATTTGAAAATTATATTTTCTACAGAAAACTATTAAATTATATAGGCTCTGATTCTTTGGTTGATGTGGATGGAGAACAACTTACTGCTTTTCGTTTTGACCAGCAAGCAGCGAAAATATTCGGCATGGAAGCTACATTGGATTTGCACCCACATCCTTTGGACTGGCTCCATTTTGAAAATACTTTCTCCTGTGTAAGTGGATTGTTTGTAAAGCCTATTGAAAACAACAGCAATATTCCATTTATGCCTGCGCCAAGACTGCTTACGCAGATCAGGGCCGACTTCAATTCAGTAAGTAAAAACATAAGAAATACCTACGTGAAGCTGGAGTTTGACCGGTATTTCACACAAAAACGTGTATTCACATCATTCAATACCGAAACTCAAACACCGGGCTACATATTTTATAATGTCGGAATGGGATGTTCGGTTTTTAATAAAAAAGGAGTGGAAAGATTTAGTGTAGTAATAAATGCGGTAAACCTTACTGATGAGGCCTATCAAAATCATTTGAGCAGATTGAAATATACTGCTGAAAATAGGGCAACGGGAAGAAGCGGCGTTTTCAATATGGGAAGAAATATTGGACTCAAAATAAATTGTCCATTGAGCTTCAAATGGAAGTAGTCTATTTGACTTACATAGCCTATTTATTCAAATTCTTTCGGATTGGTTTGTTCATAATTTTCATCGTAACGAACAAAAAACCTCATGTAAATCACCCTGCTAAGCCTCATCATCCAGGGTTGAAGTATTACTAATGCGAGTGCATTGAAAATCAGCCAACCGAAAATTCTATTGTCTTCGGAAGAAACACCAATCAATACCCACCATGCTACAAAAGTACTCGTAGATATAGCAACGGCAAGCGCGTAGCTCACATAACCTGTACCATACCAAAATCCGGGCTCCATATCGTAAAGTTGCCCGCAAACAGAACAGTTTTCGTGCATATCAAAAATATGCTTCAGGCTTATTTTTTTGTAGGCATTATTGTCTTTGAACATTTTTCCTTTTCTGCATCTTGGACAACGCATTTTTAACATGCTCAGGTAATAATTAGGGCGGGTATTTTTGTTTTTCACGTATAAAATAAGTGAGGTTTGAATTAGGGTTTAAATATCTTCTTTTTTTCGCTCACCAATTTGTTGCCTCCACATGGCATAGTAAAGTCCTTTTTCATTAAGCAGTTGGTTGTGGTTTCCGGTTTCTACTACTTGGCCTTTTTCAAGTACATAAATCGTGTCGGCATGCATGATGGTACTTAAGCGGTGAGCAATAAGAACGGTAATTTGTTCTTTAGCCTGAGAAATGTTTTTGATGGTATTGGTTATAGATTCCTCCGTTAAGGAATCTAGTGCGGAGGTAGCTTCATCAAAAATAAGTATACGTGGCTTTCGCAATAAAGCCCTTGCAATGGAAATGCGTTGTTTTTCTCCTCCACTTAGCTTCAGACCTCCTTCGCCTATAACTGAATTAATTCCCTTTTCCGCACGTTCTAGTAAATTGTTGCAGGATGCTTTTGACAAGGCATCCTTAAGTTCGTTATCTGTTGCATGAGGATTTACAAAAAGCAAATTTTCTTTGATGGTGCCGCTGAAAAGATTGGTGTCTTGTGTTACAAAACCAATCTGACTTCTTAGGTCATCGAAAAGAATGGTGTCTTCATCAAGTTTATTGTAAAGTATTTTTCCTTCCTGAGGTCGGTATAATCCTACCAACAATTTCATCAAAGTGGATTTACCACTGCCACTTGGTCCTACGAAAGCAATAGTATTCCCCTGCTCAACGCTAAAACTAATTCCATCAATGGCCTTATGTGAGGAGGATTGGTGTTTGAAAGACACATTTTCAAAAGACAGTGTTTTGACTTGCTCCAGTTTTTGCGGATGATCGGGTTGTGATTCCGGAGGCTTGCTCATCAGTTTTTCAAAATTGTTTAAAGAGGCCTCTGCTTCCCTGTAGGAAAGCAATATGTTTCCTATTTCCTGCAATGGTCCAAATACAAAGAAGGAAAATATCTGCATGGTTACCAGCTGCCCGGCATCCATTTCATTTTTAAATATCAACCACATTAATATAAAGAGAATCACTTGTCTTAAGGTGTTAACCAATGTTCCCTGAATAAAACTGATGCTTCTTATTTTTTTAACTTTGGTCAATTCCAATCCAAGTATCTTGTAAGTGTTGGTATTTAACCTTGTTACTTCCTGGTTAGTCAGGCCCAAACTTTTTATCAATTCAATGTTTCTTAGCGATTCCGTTGTTGTTCCGGCGAGGGTGGTAGTTTCTGCAACGATATTCTTTTGAATCAACTTTACCTTTTTGCTCAATTTGTTGGTAATGAAGGTCAGTGTTCCAATTCCTATTAAATAAGCAACCGGAATTTTCCAGCTTATGAAAATTGCAGCGTATACAAATACGAATATGATTCCGATAATAACTCCAAAGAGGATGTTGATGAAATTGATCAATAATTTTTCTACATCGGTTCTTACTTTAGTCAACACAGACAATGTTTCGCCACTTCTTTGATCTTCAAAATCCTGATAAGGCAGTTTCATGGCATGTTTTAATCCGTCGGTGAAGATTTTTGCACCGAATTTCTGAATCGTCATGTTCAAAAAATAATCTTGAAATGCTTTGGCAATTCTGCTTACCATCGCTACAGAAATTGAAAAAAGCAAAAGATAAAATACACCAAGCTGTAGATAAGGCTTTCCGTTTCTGATTACAGTTTCATAGCTCCAGAAAAAATGATGATAATTGAAACTGTTGTTCTGGTTGCTTTTGTCGGCCGCAAGGTTTACCAGTTTGCCCAATAAAATGGGATCGAAAAGCGAAAAACCAATGTTGATAGCGGCCATCAGAAGGGTAATAGCTACCAGCCATTTTAGCGGTTTTAAATAATGAAACAATGTTTTCATTCGGAGTATGAGATTTTAAACAATAAAACCGCAAGTTCCTAAAAATTGCTCAGAATTTTTGAAAGATTTTGATTTTGAATGAGTGCTTTTCCAATAATGATATGATTTCCGTTAGGTGCTCCAATGCGCTCTATCCAGACTTCTGTATTGGATGGCCTCAGCGATATCAATACTTTCAATATTGTCGCGGTTGGCTAAATCGGCAATAGTTCTGCTCACTTTCAGAATTCTGTCGTAGGCTCTTGCTGATAAATTGAGCTTGTTCATGGCGCTCTTCAGCAGTTCCTTGCTTTTGTCATCTATCGCACAAATTTCCTTCAACAGCTTGCTGCCGATTTGTGCATTGGCATAGATTCCATCCATATTTCGATACCTCATAGCCTGTTTTTTTCTTGCCATGATAACTCTTTCCCTGATGTTTTCACTTTTTTCGAATACTTGCTTTGAGGACAATTCATCAAATGCAACAGGGGTTACCTCAACATGTAAATCAATCCTGTCGAGCAAAGGTCCTGAGATTTTATTCAGGTATTTTTGTACAGCACCCGGCGGGCATGAGCAGTTTTTTTCAGGATGGTTGAAAAAGCCACAGGGACACGGGTTCATACTTGCTATTAACATAAAGCTGGCAGGAAAGTCCAATGCGATTTTTGCACGTGAAATGGTAACTTTTCTTTCTTCAAGCGGTTGCCTCATTACTTCCAACACCGTTCGCTTGAATTCAGGGAGTTCATCAAGAAACAGAACGCCATGATGTGCCAGCGAGATCTCACCCGGTTGAGGATTACCTCCTCCACCAACAAGTGCGGCATCTGAAATGGTGTGATGCGGACTTCGAAAAGGACGCTTGTTTACAATCGAACTGTGTTCGGGCATCTTACCTGCAACACTGTGTATTTTTGTTGTTTCCAGTGCTTCCTCCAATGTTAGTGGCGGCAATATGGTGGGAAGTCTTTTTGCCAACATTGTTTTTCCTGCACCCGGAGGTCCTATCAATATTGCATTGTGTCCGCCTGCGGCAGTGATTTCTAATGCTCTTTTAATATGCTGTTGCCCTTTCACATCACAGAAATCAATATCGTAGTTGTTTTGCGCTTTTGAAAAACTCTCCTCACTGTTGAAATAAAAAGGTTTTGGTTTTTCAGATCCGCTGAAGAAATCTACTACTTCACTCAAATGTCGAATCCCGTAAACATTCAATCCTTTCACGAGTGCGGCTTCTCCTGCATTCGCTAAAGGAAGTATAAATCCCGAGAATCCTTCCCTTTGAGCCTGCAAAGCAATCGGGAGTGCGCCTTTGATAGATTTCACCACACCGTCTAAACCTAGCTCGCCCATAATGATGAATTTCTCCAGCTCCTCAGCATTGAAAATTTGTCCTGTTGCTGCAAGCGTTCCAAGAGCAATAGGCAAATCAAATGCCGTCCCTGTTTTTTTAATGTCTGCTGGAGCCAGATTAACCAATAATTTAGTTCGAGGCATTTGAAATTTATTGCTCTTTATAGCACTTTCAATTCTTTGCAGACTTTCTTTTATTGCATTGTCCGGTAATCCTACAATAAAATACTGCGTTCCTTGATTGTTTACATCTACTTCAACAGAAATAGTTATGGCTTCCACTCCAAAAACGGCACTTCCGAATGTTTTTACAAGCATGATCAAAGGTCAGTTTACAGAGGTGTTTAACCTTGGTGATTTTCACTCAAAAAACTGCAATTAATATTTTATCGGACAGAGAAAAACAACATATAATATTGGACTTTTCGATGATTGTAATTATTTTGTTTAAGCTTGTAAATTATTTCTGTAACTTCATCTTTTTTAAAATATTCTAAAATGGCTGGGAAAAATATTGTGTTACTGGTACTGGTGATGCTTATTTGGTTTTCCTCCTTTTCGCAATCCACCTACCTTCCTTTAGATTCCAAACATCAAACTTTTATTGAAAGAATCGAAATAAAAGCGCAAACGGACTCAACGCTTAATTTTTCATCTATTCAACCCTATAACAGGCAATTTCTGACGGATGCATTTTCAAAAATTGAAAATGCTAAGATTGTTTCTATTGATAAGGTAGATCAATATAACCTGAAAAGTTTTATGATGGGCAACAAGGAATGGTCTTCAAGCCTATCAGCCCTTACATTGAGTAAAAGAAATCCGCTAAAAAGGTTTTATACTACACCCGTGAACTTTTTTGAAACGAATCAATCCGATTTCTTTTTGGCTGTAAATCCAATATTATATTTTCAATACGGACAAGATAAGGGATATGACAAAAGATTAATAGTCAATTCAAGAGGTGTTTCTGTTCGCGGACTTATTGGAGGAAAAGTTGGGTTTGCTTCTCAAATAACCGATAATCAAGAAAGAGGCCCGCTTTTTTTTCAAGAAAAAATTCTAAACAACGGATGGAGAGCATTGCCCGGTGTTGGCTTTTTCAAAGATTTTAAGGATGATGTAACCATCAATGATTATTTTGACGCACGAGGTTATTTTACTTTTAATGCAACAGGTTATATTGATGTACAATTTGGGTTTGACAAAAATTTTATTGGCAACGGATACAGAAGCTTGTTTCTTAGTGATTGGGGAAACAGTTATCTTTTTGCCAAATTTAATACCCGTATCTGGAAATTCAATTACCAGAACCTCTACATGGAATTGATGCCTCAATTTAAAAAAGAGGGAGACACTTTGCTCAACCGAAAATATGCTGCGATACATCACTTAAGCATTAATGTTACCCCAAGGCTAAATATTGGTTTTTTTGAGGGAATAGTTTTCAGCCGAAAAAACCATTTTGATTATGCCTATTTGAATCCTATCATCTTCTACAGACACATAGAAGGCAATGCAGGTAGTCCTGATAATGCGCTGGCCGGTCTGGATTTCAAATGGAATGCTTTTAAAAGGACACAATTTTACGGGCAGTTCTTGCTAGATGAATTCATCCTTTCAAAAATAAAAAGCGAACCCGGCAATTGGACCAATAAATTTGCCATTCAGCTTGGCGCAAAATACATTGATGCTTTTGGAATTAGGCATCTTGACCTACAAGCCGAAGCCAACAGGGTTCGTCCATTTACCTATTCCCATTCCGATTCTGTTAGCAATTATACTCACTACAATCAACCGCTTGCTCATCCGCTTGGCGCCAATTTTCAGGAGTTCATAGTTATTGCTAACTATCAACCTTATCCGAGATTAAACATCAACACAAAATTCATACATTATTACAAAGGCATCGATTCCACCGGAACAAATTTTGGCGGGAATATCTTCAAATCATACAACTCCAGAAATGGCGATAATGGATTTATGCTTGCAAATGGTAATAAAGTAACCTGCACCAATATCATCTTCAACCTTTCCTACGAAATGAAGCAAAATTTGTTTTTTGATTTCGGAATAATCAACAGAAATTTCCACAATACTAAAGCAAATAATACTGTTTCAACCACTATTTATCAGGCAGCTTTGAGGTTAAATATCGGAAGAAGAGAATACGATTTCTAAATGGTTTTGAGGGCTACTCAATAATCAACGAAAAGGAGATCGTTCTTGATTTTACTTGATCAATAACGTTGGAATATTTTGAGACTTCGTTTCTACTGTGAACATTTTTGAATCCCCAACCAACCTTCAACTCAGGTGATAATACAAAAACGGGAAAGTAAAAATGAAAACCAATACCGGCCTCAATACCATAGTCGAGATTGTTGAGTTTTATTTGTCTATCTGTATTTTTTTCACCTGCAGTAGCAGCAAAGTCATATTCCACTTTCCCGCCCGCTAACATATATACTTTCAAATTATTGATTCTGTCGCTGCTAAATTTGAGTTGCAACGGAAGGGCAAGTGTAATACCCTGCACTTTACGAATAGTTAAACTGTCTTCTTTTACAAATGGATCTGGATACTTAAAACGGTATTCAAAAGCTTTCTCAGTAAAAATCAGATTGATGGGGTAGGTTCTTAAATCGAAGTAATCACTAAGTCGCATATTGACCAACCAACCCATATTGATGCCAGTGCTTTGGATGCTCTCAATACCAAGCACAGAGTCCTGTGTTAAAAAACTGTTGTTGTGTGAAAAATGATAGTAGGCACGGTTTGAACCCAGTAAAATTCCAAAATGAAATTTTTTTAAATCGTGATCGGGTAAATTGAGGTTGTTATTGTTCTGCGCAACAGCAGAGATGCTGGAGCTACATACAAACAAAAACACAAGTACTATTTTGTTCCGCAATAAATACTGCATATGCCAAAGCTAAGGGATTTAGAATAAGTTTTTGAATAGCCAATATTATTTAAAACGCCAATAAACTGCTTTCCTTCCGGAAATTTTTTTATGGATTCGTCAAGGTATTTGTAGGCGCCTGCATTTTTTGAAAACATTTTTCCCAACCGGGGCGTAATGAATTTCATATAAAATGTGTAAAATTGTTTGATGACCGGCAGTTTAGGTTTGCTGAATTCCAACACCATCAATTTGCCTCCGGGTTTCAAAACTCTATTTATTTCGGCAAGCCCTTTTTCAAGATCCTGAAAATTACGAACACCAAATGCTACCGAAACAGCATCGAAACTGTTGTCAGGGAAATGAATGTTTTCGCTGTCACCTTTGATTAAACTTATTTTTTCTTCAAGACCGATATCTTTTATTTTTTTTCTTCCAATTTCCAGCATGCCTTCGCTAATATCTATGCCAACTGTTTTATTGGGAGATAATATTCGATGAGCCAAAATTGCAACATCGGCAGTGCCCGTTGCTACATCCAACAAGTAGGAAGGGTTAATTTCTTTTAAGTGACCAAGGGCTTTTTTCCGCCATCTTACGTCTGTTCCTGCACTTAAAAAACGGTTGAGAAAATCATATTTCTTGGCGATGTTGTCGAACATTTCAGCTACTTGCTCTTTTTTGCTCAGTGCCGAATCATTCATGGGTACTACGCTATCGTGTTCAAATCTTGTCATCTATGTGCAAATATAATACGTTTGAGGTTTAGCGCTTTGTATTGAAAACATATTGAGTACTTTTGTGCAATAATTTAACGATATGCCCATCAAAAGTGCAACATATATAATCAGCAGTCCAGATTTCAGCAAATGTCCACTGGCTGACAAACCGGAATTTGCGTTTATCGGCAGGAGCAATGTGGGTAAATCATCACTTATCAATATGTTGTGTAACAACGACAAACTTGCCAAAACATCTGCCTCTCCCGGAAAAACACAGTTGATCAATCATTTTGAAGTATTAAGTTCTATTGGTGAAGGCAACCTGGCCAAATGGTACCTAGTAGATTTGCCCGGATACGGTTTTGCCAAAGTGAGCATCAGTAGCAGAAGAAGATGGGAGCAAATGATTGAGAACTATTTGAGAAAAAGAGATAATCTATCTATGGTTTTCGTACTTATTGATGCAAGACACACTCCACAAAAAGTAGATATCGCTTTTCTCGAAAATATTAAAAAATGGTCTATTCCTGTTTCGCTAGTATTTACAAAAAGCGACAAGGAAAATCAAAGTACGGTAAGTAAAAATGTAAAATCTTTTTTAGCAGAAATGCGAAAAACCTGGCAGTTTCTCCCAAGACATTTTGTTACCAGCGCAGTTAAAAAAACAGGAAAAAATAACATTCTTCAATCCATCGAAGAAATCATCGTAGAGCTTAGCGAATAATCTGTTTTAGAAAGAAAGGGACCGGCCCCTAACGCCAGTCCCTTATTTCACCTTTCCACCTTACTGTTTCAAAATTCTCCTTGAAGTTTTTTGACCTTCAATGATTAGGGTTAGTATATAAGTTCCGGAAGACAGTGATGAAACATTGGAAATGTTTGACCCTGCGTAACCGTTACCTTTTAAAATTATTCTTCCATTCATGTCAGATAGAAAGTAACTGTATTGCTGATTGGCATATACTATCATCTGTGAATGAATGAGGGTAGCTACTTCAAATGCCGAGGCTGCAAAAGCAGCATTGATTAGTCGTACCACATTTGAGTATATTGAAGTCCCAGAAGCCAATATAGATTTTACTCTGTAATACCTGTTGGGGTAGTTACCGCTTGAAAGACTTGTAGTTTTGGATGTTGTGGCAAATACATTGATGTTAGTGAAATCAACTCCATTGTATGAAAGTTCCAATTGTTCGCTGATTACATCTTCATTTGCAATCGTATTCCATTCCAGTATATCATTGCCGAATAATGTTTTTCCCTTTAGTTCAACCTTTGCAGTCGCAGGAGTTTTGAATGTACCTGTGATGAGATAGGAACCAAGGCTTCCATAATCTCCTGCATATTGGTTTCCAATACCGTCAACAACCATATAATAAGTTCCCGTTTTTAGGTAGGTTTCAAAATAAACACCCAAGGAATCCAAAGGATCAAATGTTTTTATCAGCACATGCGATTCATTGTACAACGTGATGCGGATATCAAGATCTGCATCGCTGCTTCCTGATCCTTCCATATTGGGAGCTCCATTTACCTGTAAAACCTTTTCGTTGCTAACGGTAAACTTAAAAGCATCTTTATCATTTGTAGCAGTAATAATTCCGTTGATGCTGAAATGATCTGTTGCAAGAGTATTGGTGTTGTTGTCAAGCAGGTCAGAATAATCGTCAGACCTAAATTCAATGCTGTTAGCTGCAGCAATCAATGCCAGGTTATCCTGTGTATTATTGCATCCATAGGGTGTTGCGCCGTTGTTCCAGCCGGTCATATTTTTATGGTAACTGTTTCCCATGATTGGCGCCCATCCTGTTTCACCATTTCCATATCCGGAATGGTAGGTTTCTGTCATATTGCAATTCCCATCATAATTGGATTGATGTGCTAACCCCAAGGTGTGTCCGCTTTCGTGTGCACAACATTCTGCAATGAATTTGGTATTGTTGTTAAGTCTGTCGGAAAAGACAAAACCGGGAGTATCATCACCCCAGATGAAAGAGCCAATGAACGAAATGCCGCTTACTCCAGTTCTCCAGCTGCTGGTTGGTGTAATGATGATTCTGATGCGTCTGTTGAATGGCGCATTAATAAAACTGCTAGAGTCTGTAGTAATATTAATGTTGAATGGTCTGAAATCTTCCGCAACAGCATGAAAAACTTTGATGATCTGATCAACTGATAAAGCAGATGGCTCACAAGCGAAAGCTTGGCCGTTGTTCCACAATGAACCTTCAACGTAATGTCCGTCGAAATCAAGAAAAATTACTGCATCGGCACTTGTCAAACTGTTGAGTTTTGGAGTAGCCAAAGCAAAGCTTGCAAAGAGCGTCATTAAAAAAGCAATTATTATGCTGATTGAGTTTTTCATGTTAGGATGGATTTACATGCTGCAATCCTGAAGGATGGCATTCAATTTCGATTTTTCGAGTGTGTAATGATTGTTTTTATCTCTTTTAAGTAAGAACATATATTGCTCGTTCCCAAAAAGAATTCGACCTGAAAAAACAACTTCATTGTTTTTCAATGTTTGTTTCGACACTTGCATCAAATAAGTTGTGTTTTCAATGGAACGAACAATTACCGTTTGCATATTGCTGTATTTTTCCACTTTGTTGATTACAACTCCAGTAAAGGCAATTTGATCTGTTAAAGGAAAAGAAATACTTTCTTCAAATTTTGATTGAAAAATAGCAAGAAGAGATTGTTGTGTTATTGGAAGAACGTCGGGAAGTTGTTTTTTTTCTTCGACTTTGTTTTTGAGCTCTTGGGAAAAAACCACCGTTGAAAAAGACATCATCAACAGCAAAAAGATTGCAGGGTTGAACTGTTTCATAGGATTGGTATAGGGTTGTAACGAAAATTACGGATTCGGGTATTAAACGCAGTTAAAGCCGTTATAGTATTTAAGGAGGGTATTAATTGTAAATATTACTACTAACAGGCAATCTTGTTTCCTCTTCAAAAAGGTCATTATAGTCTTATGATTGCAGACAATCAGCGCAATAAAGATTAGGATAAAAATATGTATATAATTCACCTATCAGCAGCTGTTTGACTTCCCAAACCAGCGGTACCTGTTTCGGGCGATGATTCGGTATAATGTATCTCTCAATTTTTTTGGTAAAAGAGCGGCTGCATGACCTATAAATCGGTATGGTCCGTTCAAATCTTTCAGGATGGAAATAATAGCATCGGATTCGTAGTAAACCGAATTTTCTTTCACTAGTATTACCGAATCAATATTGGAATTTATTTTCCACTGGGCTTGCAAGTCCTTTCCTTTTTCACTTTGAAGGGATAGTATGGTAAAACGGTTGTTTTTGTTTCTTTTGGAGATAAATTTTACCGTTCGGTTGCAGAGATTGCAATCGCCATCAAAAAGGATATATGCAGTGGTATTTTCTATATTCATAAAAAAATGGCGGATCCATTCCGCCATTGTACAAAGAGTTATATAATCTAATTAAACGAGCATGGTTACCGGATTCTCAATGTAATTTTTGAGCGTTTGAAGGAAAGAGGCACCAACAGCGCCATCTACACTTCTGTGGTCGCAGCTTAGTGTTACCTTCATCACATTTGTCACATCGAAGTTAGGGCCTTTTTTCACCACTACTTCCTTGATGCTGCCTACAGCCAAAATACAACTGTCGGGTGGATTGATAATGGCTGTAAATTCTTCAATACCAAGCATTCCAAGATTGGAAATGGTAAATGTATTTCCGCTGAATTCAGCAGGCTGTATTTTCTTTTCTTTTGCCTTGGTGTAAAGGCTTTTGGTTTCTGCTGCTATTTGAGAAAGTGTTTTCTGGTCGGCAAATTTAATGACAGGTACAATCAGCCCGTCAGGCATAGCTACGGCAGATCCGATATGGATATGATGATGTTGGCGTATGAAATCGTTCATCCAGCTGCTGTTGACGTCGGGATGTTGACGAAGGGCAGCGGCACAAGCTTTGATTATCATATCGTTGAAGGAAACCTTCACAGGACTTACTTCGTTGATGGCATTTCTTGCTTCTATAGCTTTGTCCATATTCATTTCCATAGTCAAATAGAAATGAGGCGCGTTGTACATACTCTCGCTCAATCTACGTGCAATAGTCTTGCGCATCTGAGTGAGTTGGATATCGGTATGGCCTTCCTGACCGCTTACTACAGGCACAAAAGCAGGTTTGCTTGCACCAGCTGTTTTTCCAGGTTGATATTGGTCAATGTCTTTTTTAACAATCCTTCCTCCGTCGCCGCTTCCGGCAAGTTGTGTGATGTCAATTCCTTTATCTGCAGCCATTTTTTTAGCAAGCGGGGAGGCTTTGATTCTGTCATCACCATTATCATTGGTTGCTGAAACTGTTTGAGGAGTTGGAGCTTGTGCTGCAGGAGCTTCGGTAGCTTCGGCAGGTTTTGTGGTATCTGCTTTAGCTGCTGATGTGCTTTCAGAAAGTAGCGAAGCAAAATCTTCTCCTGCTTTACCTACAACTGCCAACACGCCATCTACAACAACGGCATTGCCTGATTCAACACCTATATGAAGCAATACGCCTTCGTTATAACTTTCCAGCTCCATGGTGGCCTTATCAGTTTCTACTTCTGCAAGTACGTCTCCGGGTTTTATCTTGTCACCAACTTTTTTGTTCCAGGCCACGATTTTTCCTTCTGTCATGGTATCACTCAATCGGGGCATTCTGATTACCTCAGCCATAGTGTTTTGTTTTTTGTTTCGAAGCCCGAAATTAATGCAAAATGGGGAAATTAACCTCCTTGAAATTTTTCATTGGAATGGCCTCTGTTTTGGAAAAAATCAAAAAAACAGCCTTTAAATGTCAAGGTTTAATTTTTCTTTCAATTCTCTGATGTGAGGGAATTTTTCTGCTAGCAATTTGTAGCGTTCTTTCGAACTGATGGTTGTTTTGATCGTGGCAGGATCGAGCGGTTTTTCCTCAAGCTGAATTTGATATTTGACTTGCCTATTTTGGAAAAAAGTTTGAAAATGGTCTATCAATTGAGGCCTTTCTGCTTCAATGAACTTGAGTTGAATGTTGCTGTCTGTTATAATGTCAAATGTTGTTTCGCCTGTCACCTGAAGTTTTGCAAAATTGAAATTGGTTACGGCGGAATGATTTTTCTGGACAATTAGTTTTTGAATATACTGTTCCCAAGCTTCCTGTAAATTAGCTTCGTTTAATGTTTTTATTTCTTGTTCTGCCTGGTTTTGTCCAGCAATTTGTTTTCTTATTTTACTCAAAGATCCCAATGCAGGCTTAGGCGAATTGGTTTTGTAATCAATAGCTGGAGCAGCAACTGCAACAGGCTCATTAATTTTTTGAGGAGCTACTTCCGGTTCTTCAACAATCAACTTTGCAGCTGGAGGATTTTCTGTTTTTGCGGAAGGTATTTTTACCCTTTCATTTTTAATTTCAACAACTTCCCTGAAGTTGATGGCTTTGAATTGAACTGCCTTTACGGAATCAATTACTTTTTTTTTTATTAGTGCGTGGTCTTCCGTGCTAAGCTGTATAGCCTGGCTGAGATAGCACAATTTAATGATCAGCAATTCTGTGTGCAGTCTTTTGTTCTTAGCTTGTTTGTATTGAATGAGTGATTCACTCAGAATGTTTAATGTTGCAATTAGCCAGCCTGTTTGAACTGAAAGGGAAGCGTCCTGGTATCTTTTTTTAAAATCATCAGCCACCTCCAGCAGATTAATGGCTTTTGGATCCTTACAAACCAGAATGTTTCTGATGAATTCCGCAAATCCTTCCAAAAGGGTATCGGGTTCAAATCCTTTTTGGTTGATTTCATCAAAGAGCAACATAGCATCCGCTGTTTGCTGCTGCTGCATCTGATCAAGCCATTTGAAGTAATAGTCTTCGTCCAATATGTTCAGGTGCTCAAGCGTGTTAGCATAAGTTACCGATCCTTCGGTGAAGCTCACAATTTTATCGAGAATGCTCAACGCATCTCTTAAGCAACCTTCGCTTTTTTGGGCTATTATGTGGAGGGCGGATTTTTCTGCTTTTATTTTTTCTTTTTTGCAGATTTCCTCCAGGTGTTGAACTGTATCGTTGGCCGTTATTCTTTTAAAGTCAAAAATCTGACAACGACTTAAGATAGTTGGTAGAATCTTATGTTTTTCTGTCGTGGCAAGAATGAATATCGCATAGGGCGGTGGCTCTTCAAGTGTTTTAAGAAACGCGTTGAAAGCGCCCTGTGAAAGCATGTGAACCTCATCCACAATGTACACCTTGTATTCTCCGGCCTGAGGTGCAAACCTGATTTGGTCAACAAGCGATCTTATTTCTTCTACTCCGTTGTTGCTCGCAGCATCAAGCTCATGTATGTTGAATGAATTTCCTTTATCAAAAGATTGACAGCTGTTACATTTATTGCAAGCCTCACCGTCTTTGCTTCTTTTTTCGCAATTGATGGTTTTGGCTAAAATTCTTGCACAGGTTGTTTTTCCAACACCTCTCGGACCGCAAAATAGAAAGGCATGTGCCAGCTGGTTGTTGTTGATGGCATTTTTAAGCGTGGTGGTGATATGTGATTGTCCGATTACTGTGCTAAAATTCTGCGGACGGTATTTTCTTGCTGAAACAATGAATTTATCCATAGCTGCGAAATTCGAATTTATTCGAACATCAAATGTAACTTATTAAACTGCAAATTTTATAAAATAGGGTGCCTTTTAAAGGATTTGGTCCGGTCAAACAAATACCTCATGGTGATGAGTTTGCGAGAGAGATAAACATCTCCAAGTCTGGTGGCTATATTAACCATTTTGGGGTTGAAGTCTCCAATCCACTGCATTTCATATTCGGTATAGGCGCTTTTGTTTGCATTCAAGCTCTTGTAGGCTTCTCCAATCAAAAAACTATCCACACCAATGCCTTGAAACTCCGGAACAACCCCAAAAGCGAGCCCATTGAATTTATGGTTTTTTTGAAATTGTTTGAGCCAGAGAAAATAAAGTTTCTGCATTAAACCGAATTTTCCATTTAGTTTTTTAAACCATTGATTGAGGTCGGGCAGATTAACGAATAATCCTATTGGCTGATTTTCATGATAGGCGAACCATACTATATTTTCATCCATTACCGGTTTCATTTTTTTGAAAATGACGGAAACCTGTTCTCTTGACAATTGTTTCATGCCGCCATGGCCGGCCCATGCTTTGTTATAGACTTCCGTAAAATCGGAGATGTATTTTTCCAAGTTGTTCTTCTTGAGATTTTTTACAGTAAATGACGGATTTTCCGCAACAGGTTTGTGACGTTCCCATATCTTTTCCTGTAGGGGTTTATCCAATTTCATCGCAAAACAAAACTGTTCATAAAACAATTGGAAGCCGTAATCTTCAAAAAGCTTTAAATAGTATGGTGGGTTGTAATTCATGCCATAAAGCGGCGGGTGAAATCCTTCAATAACCAAGCCCCACCATTTATCACGTTCGCCGAAATTTATGGGACCATCCATCGCTTCCACACCTTCCTTCAATAACCAGTGCCTGGCATTGTCAAAAAGCGTATCAGCTGCTTTTTGGTCGTTGATGCATTCAAAAAAACCAATGCCGCCAACTGCGCAGTCATCTCCCTTGGTTTTGTATTTTTTATTGTGAAAAGCTGCAATTCTACCAATCCATTTTCCATCTTCATTTTTTAAAATCCACCTTTCCGTTTTTCCGAATCTATAGGCCTTGTTTTTTTCTTCATCAAAAACATCGTTGATCTCTTTGTCTAAGGGTCTGATCCAGTTGGTATCGTTTTGGTAGATATCAACGGGAATAGTTAAAAATAACTTTTTGGTATTTGTATCTGTAACCTTGAATATTTCCATAAAAAAATAAATCTGATACCTGATTGTATTCTTACAACGGCGGGTGAATAATCAAAATCTAAATATACGAATTATAGCAGCGCCTCAATTTTGTTCAGTGCTAAAATGCAGTTGAGATTTTTTAACTAAGGGATCTATTACGATTGTCTTTTCTACTTTATTTCCAGTTCTTTTCTTAATTCACTTGCTGTTTTACTGCTTCCGTCATGGCTCCAACCCGGAGGCATAAACAGGTATTTTAATTTAATGGTAAGTGAAGTCTTTTTACCCAAGTCGTTCGCCAGTGTTGCCCATTCGTGAAAGATGAGTTTGAATGGATTAATGGTTTGTTTTTCAGGTTTTGTCAGTCCGTATTTTACAGGTTCAGTTTCCAGTTCTTCTTGAAAGGTGCCTAAAATTTTATCCCAGATAATCAAACACATTCCCATGTTTTTATCGAGATAAATAATATTACTGGCATGATGCACACGGTGATGGGAAGGGCTTACAAAAACTGCTTCGAACCATTTGGGCATTTTATGAATATACTGTGTATGCACTAGAATGCCATAAGTTTGCGTAATGGCATACATGAAAACTATATCGATGGGCTTAAATCCAAGTAACACTAAAGGAATAAAATAAAAGAAACGGTATACAGGCTGCAATACAGATGACCTGAAGCCTGTGGTAAGGTTGAAGTCTTTTGACGAATGATGGGTAACATGAACGGCCCAAAATATTCTGCAATAATGATCTACCCGATGTTCAACATAAAAAGCAAGGTCTTCTAAAACAAAAAGTAATATCCAATACAGGTAAGTATTTTCAATTTGAATAAAATGATGGTTGTAACACCAAGTAAGTACACTAAAATAAAAAAGGGAGCGAAGGAGTAAATCTAAACTGCCATTTGCAATGGTCAGAAAAATGTTTTCCAAGGTGCTTCTCCAAGTGTAATATTTTTTGTATTGCCAATTGCTTAGTAGCAATTCAGTTCCGATAAGAACAGTATAAATTGGAATGGAGTAAAGTATGAACAAGGTTTCCTTGGCAACTTCCATCAATACAAAATAATTAATTGTGAATGTGACAGCTAAGCTTTAAACTTAAACAGCCATAATTTCTTTTTCCTTTGACTGAAGGTGTTTATCAACCAGTGCAATGTGTTTGTCGGTTAAATCCTGAATGTTTTTTTCTGCATCCTTACATTCATCTTCACTTACTCCGTCTTTCTGTAATTTTTTAACCTGTTCAATGGAGTCTCTTCTTATGTTTCTAATAGATACTTTGGAATGTTCGCCCTCACCATTACAGCGTTTCACCAGTTCTTTTCTTCTTTCTTCTGTCAAAGGAGGCAGAAAAAGTCTAATGGTGTTACCGTCGTTTTGAGGAGTGATGCCGATGTTAGCTGCCATAATTCCTTTTTCGATTGGCTGTAGCATTGATTTTTCCCAAGGTTGTATGGAAATGGTACGTGCATCCAATGCCGTTACATTAGCTGCTTGGTTAAGGGGAGTTGGATTGCCATAATAATCAATCATAATACCATCGAGCATTGCGGGGCTGGCTTTACCTGCTCTTATTTTGGCGAGTTCACTTTCCAGATGACTGATAGATTTAGTCATCAATGATTCGGTTTCTGTGGTTATGCTAATGAGATCTGACATATTGAATATGAATTGGGATTAGGTTGCAAAACTATAAAAACAAGCGGACACTTTAGTTAACAAAAAATAAAAAGACCAGCATCCGTTATTCTGCCTCAACATGTTCAGGCATCAAATTAAGTAACTTATGAGAGGCAAGGATTTCTTTTTCCTTGTATCTTTTCTCGGAAGGAACTTTTACTTTGTTTTGTCTGAGGTAATAAATGATGCTAATTAGGATGATGGCGGTTGACAGTAAAATCCCAATTAATAGGGTTGTTCCCAAAAATTGAAGAGAGAATGCAAGAAGTATGAAGCCGATGTTGGCCGACAAGCAAACCAAAGTGGTGTATTTATGGCTCAAACCCAAATCCAAAAGGAAGTGATGAATATGGTTCCTGTCCGGACTGAAAGGTGATCTTCTGTTCAATATTCTAATTCCAAAAACCCTAAGGGTATCAAACAAGGGAATCATGAGAATGGCAAAGCCTATGGCAGGAGCTGATTGAATATGCAAGGTTGCTCCGGCCGAATCAACTGTGTTGATAAACTGTATCACCAAAATAGAATTGACCAACCCTACCAAAAGCGAACCGGTATCTCCCATGAAAATTTTCGCAGGAGGAAAATTATATATTAAAAAACTGAGCAGGCTTCCGGTAAGCGCAAATGCCATCACTCCAAATGTATAGTCGTTGATGTAAATGAAATAAGAACCAAAAATAGTAGTTGTAAGAATGCCCAGACTACCTGCCAATCCATCTACCCCATCAATCAAGTTGAAGGAATTGGTAATAACTATTATTGTAAATAACGACAGCAAGGTTCCGCTAAAGTCAGTGATTTGACCAATGCCCAAGAAGCCATGCATGTTGTTGATGTGAAACCCGCCAAGTTTGATCAGAATTAATGCAGCAATTATCTGACCTGCAAATTTTTTGGAGGCAGAAAGTATAAGGATATCATCTTTAAGTCCCAGAAAAAATATCACAATCGCAGCAGCAACAAAAAACTGTAGAAAAAAAGCAGGCGGCTCGGGAATACACAACAAGGAAGCCATCATGAAGCCGGCAAAGATGCCAACGCCACCAAGTGTTGGTATTACTATTTTGTGAATTTTTCTTCTGTCAGGTTCATCAAATAGCTTCTTTTCTTTGGCAACCTGAATGATGATGGGTATAGAAAAAAAGGTGATAAAAAACGATATACAGCTGCTCAGCAAGATGTAGTTCATGTATTGATGGTATTGCAACAGCAATTTTCAGTCAACTGCCCCAAACTTCAGCATATGATTTGAAAATTGGTGTAATAATTAATTTTTCAATAAAACAGAACACAAACCTCATGCTCAAAAAACTTGAGTTTCTAGATGAATGTTCTTCTAAAATTATCCGCTAATTTAGGCAAAAATCAGCATTATTTCCCATATAGACAATCATTAATGTGGAAACTAAATAAGCTACAACTTTGATTCTAATCATTTATTGACATAGGTTTGCGAAGATTTTCTATAATATATTAATTTTTTATGCAAAATTTAGAAAAAACTGCCTCACAAGTAAGAAGAGATATACTAAGAATGGTTCATGCTGTTCAAAGCGGCCACCCCGGAGGTTCATTGGGTTGTGCAGACTTTATGACCGCTCTTTATTTTCATACCATGCATCACAACAATGCATTCAATATGGATGGTGTTGGTGAGGATGTATTCTTTTTAAGCAATGGGCATATTTCTCCATTGATGTACAGCATTTTGGCAAGATCAGGGTACTTTCCGGTGCAAGAGCTGGCTACCTTCAGAAAAATAAATGGAAGATTGCAAGGTCATCCTACCACTCACGATGGACTTCCGGGCGTAAGAATGTCGAGCGGATCGCTTGGTCAGGGTTTAAGTGTGGCTAATGGTGCCGCAATGGCCAAGAAATTAAATAACGATACTCATCTGGTATATTCTCTGCATGGTGACGGAGAACTGGATGAAGGCCAAAACTGGGAGGCGATTTTATTTGCAGCTCACCATAAAATTGATAACCTCATTGCAACAATTGACTATAATGGTCAGCAAATAGATGGTTCAACAGATAAAGTAATGGGTTTGGGAAATCTCAGCAAAAAATTTGAATCATTCGACTGGCTGGTTATGGAAATGGATGGTAATGACATGAAGGAAGTTGTTGCAGGGTTGGATAAAGCCAAATCAATGACTGGTAAGGGCAAGCCAGTGGTAATTTTAATGAAGACGGTAATGGGTAAAGGGGTTGATTTTATGGAAGGAACACATGAATGGCATGGTATAGCCCCATCAGATGATCAATTGAAAAAAGCACTTGAGCAATTGCCCGAAACAATCGGTGACTATTAAGCTTATCTCAACATCAATTTTTGCTTTGATGCTTTGTAGGATGGCAGTACCGAAGCTGCAAATGAAATCAGCATAGAAGTGGAAACAACAAGCAGGATGTCCGTAGTTATTAACTTCACCGGAAAATAATCTATAACAAAGGATCCTCCGGTAAGCTTGATGAACTTGAAGTTCAATTGCGCCACACAAATTATCAACGCCATTATTGTTCCTATAATAGTTCCTAATCCTCCGAGAAGCAATCCTTCTGACCAAAAAATACTTTGAATCAGTCGAGGACTTCCTCCTAAGCTAAGTAAAACAGAAACATCTTGTTTTTTTTCCAGAACGAGCATCGTTAAAGAGCTTACCATATTGAATGCTGCAATAATCAGTATAAGACAAAGTAACGCGTAAATGGCCCATTTTTCTGTTCTCATCGTAGCATACAAACTTGAATTTTGTTCGTATTTATCTTTGATGTCAAAACCTGGACCCAGTATTGTAGCAATTTCTTTTTTCGCTTTTTCAGCCGAATAGCCTGCTGTTAGTTTTATTTCTACGCAGGAAAATGCATTGGCATCCAGTCCCATTTGTTGCTGAACAAAACTGAGGTTGGTAATTGCGCAGCTGTTGTCGAAATCCTGTTGAATGGCAAAAACGCCGGATGCATAAGCATTGGCTTCGCTGATGCTTTCCAATGGATCGTTGCTCAATATTTTTGCCTTGGGCAACATTACAGTAAGCTGTGCAGGGGGAAGGGCTTCATTGAAAGTTACGCCTAAAGCATTTTGAACACCTGACCCCAAAATCAAAAGCGGATTGATGCTGTCTCCAGTTTCAAAAGTCCCGTTAACAATTCCTCCCGGAACACCACTGAGTTTGGCATAGGATGTATCAACCCCTTTGAGTTGAACCACCGCCTGAAAGGATTCGTTTTTGATAAGCGCTTTTTCCTCCAAACCACAGGCCATCTGATTGGTGAATGGCATTTTTTTTAGCCGATTGATGGTGCTTGCATCAAGTTGAAAAGTCTTTCCTTTTTGAGGGGTGATTTTTATATCTGTGTAAAAGCTGGAGTAGAGTGATTTTACAATATCTTCAAAACCATTGAATACACTTAATACAAGGATCTGGCAGCAAGTGGCAAAAGCAATTACACCTGTAGTAACCCAGGCAATGATATTGATGGCATTAGCCGATTTTTTCCCAATAAAATAACGCCATGCAAACCTCAGGTACATCGTTGCTATTTTTTATCCTTGGTATTTTTTTCTTCGGTTTTTATTTCCTTGAAGAGCTGTTCAATTTTATCTACATATTCCAAAGTGTCGTCAATAAAAAAGCTCAGTTGAGGCATCGATCTTAATTGATGTCTTACTCTTGCTGTAAGTTCCTTTTTAATTTCCCAACTTTTATCCTGAATGAATTTCAAGGTTTCAATAGGGTCATTTACCTTAAAAAAGCTTAAATATATCCTTGCATCAAAAAGGTCGGGGGTAATTTTCACAGCAGCAATTGAAATCATACCTCCGTTGTGCATAGAAAGTCCCAATCGCTGAAAAATATCATTCAATTCTTTTTCAATAACTGCAGCTACCTGTTTTTGTCTTTTGCCCTCTATCATACATTTTGTAGTTTATTGGCTGTAAAATTAGTTACTTTGCTACTTTAAAACGCAATTATTACTTTCAACAAGTTTACAGCAGTTTCGCTGATTGGAGTCATTTTATTCCTTGTTGAGTGTTTCGTGGTTTTAATCCGCCTTCAGGCGTAATATAAACAAGCTGTTAATGAAAAAATATTCCAGGGTTTTCAGGTATTTAAAAGAGTATAAAAAAGGTATTTCTATTTATTTGATTTCAGTCTTGCTTTCAATTGTCTTTTCGGTATTGTCTTTAGCAATGCTCTTTCCCTTTCTGCAGTTGTTGTTTGGTGTAAACACCGGAATCAGCCCTTCCCGTGGTTCATCTGTTTCGATTATGAAGTCGGTTAATGCCTATTTAAGCACATTGGTTAGCAAAGGAGATGAATTTTTCGCGCTTACTTTGGTTTGTATACTGATTGTTTTTTCCATATTTTTCAAAAACCTGTTTCTCTACATTTCAGCTAGGACATTAGGGCCTATTAAGAACAGTATTGTCAATCGAATGAGAAATGAGTTGTATGACAAGCTGCTGAAGCTGCCTATTGGTTATTTTACAGAACAACGAAAAGGGGATTTGATGAGTCGAATGTCAAATGATGTAA
>Ga0315905_10000706_pt1 | contig 36268 bp, 34 predicted proteins | sample LakEriMetagenome_5_FD_203522 | JGI IMG/M metagenome (GOLD analysis project Ga0315905, IMG submission 203522) | Freshwater fungal communities from buoy surface, Lake Erie, Ohio, United States - Buoy 4 MA121 | ecosystem: Environmental > Aquatic > Freshwater > Lake | place: USA: Lake Erie, Ohio... | reverse complement strand
GGCCTGCGCGCAGTCTCGGACTTTGAATATGAATTTCAGATGGCGGGCATGAACCGCTACTTGTTGCCTGACGTCGAGACCTTGTTCTTGACGCCTTCTGACCAATATCAATTTATTTCCGGCACCATCGTTCGTGAAATCGCCATTTTGGGTGGCGATGTATCGAAGTTCGTTTTTCCTTCAGTAGAAAAATGGCTGTTGAAAAAAATCGAAGCAGATAAAGCGGCCGGACTGACCTAAGGCCTGGACGAAGATCATGGCATTAATGATTACCGACGATTGCATCAACTGCGACGTCTGTGAACCGGAATGCCCCAACGAAGCCATCTTCATGGGGCCGCTGATCTATCAGATCAACCCGGACAAATGTACCGAGTGCGTCGGACATTTCAACGAGCCGCAATGTCAACAAGTCTGCCCCGTGGCTTGCATTCCCATCGACCCCGCTCACACCGAAAGTCGTGAGGCGCTGGAGGCGAAATATCAGCGGTTGATCATGAAGGCTTAGGCTACCTGAGTTTGCGTGGATCGACGCCATCCTCTGCGCAGAGTTCAGGCTTGGTAAGGTTGCGGTACTTCAGACGTTGAACAGGAAGTTCAGCACATCCCCATCCTTGACGATGTATTCCTTGCCCTCGGCGCGCATCTTGCCGGCCTCTTTGGCACCTTGTTCGCCTTTGTGCGCGAGGTAGTCGTCAAATGCGATGGTCTGTGCGCGAATGAAGCCGCGTTCAAAGTCCGTGTGAATCACACCTGCAGCCTGCGGTGCGCTGTCACCTTTGTGAATAGTCCAGGCGCGCACTTCTTTGACGCCGGCCGTGAAATACGTCTGCAAACCAAGTAGTCCGAAAGCGGCGCGAATGAGACGATTCAAACCGGGCTCTTCCATTCCCATGTCGGCCAGAAAGGCGCCTTTGTCTTCATCATCCAGATCGGCAATCTCGGCTTCCAGGGCAGCGCAAATCGCGACGATGGGCGCGTGCTGACTGTTGGCGTACTCGGTTAACTGATCCAGTAGCGGATTATTCTTAAAGCCCGTATCCGACACATTGGCGACGTACATGGCGGGCTTGGCAGTGATCAGGCAAAGCGGCTTGAGTAACTCCATTTGCTCCTTGTCCAGACCCATCGCGCGCACTGGTTTGGCGTCATTGAGCTGGACTAGTACTTTTTCCAGCAGAGCCACCAGCGCAGTAGCGTCTTTGTCGCCGGAGCGCGCTTTTTTAGTTTCGCGATGCACCGTTTTTTCAACGGTGCTCAGATCGGCCAGTGCGAGTTCGGTCTGAATCACGGCGATATCATCCAGTGGGCTGACCTTGCCTGCCACGTGAATGACATTCGCATCTTCAAAACAGCGCACGACATTGACGATTGCATCGGTTTCGCGAATGTGCGCGAGGAATTGATTACCCAGACCTTCGCCTTTGGAGGCGCCCGCCACCAGTCCTGCGATATCGACGAATTCCACCGTGGCGGCCAGTATGCGTTCCGGTTTGACGATCTCGGCTAATTGCGCCAGCCGCGAATCGGGGACCTCGACCACGCCGACATTGGGCTCGATGGTGCAGAAGGGATAGTTTTCAGCCGGGATGCCGGCCTTGGTCAGTGCATTGAAAAGCGTGGACTTGCCGACGTTGGGCAGACCAACGATGCCGCATTTGAGACTCATGGAGAAGATCCTGAAACGTTGGGATGGCGCGAAGCGGGTGCCGGTTCGGACAATACGAAGGGCTCGAACAAAGCACAGTGCGAAAGGCGCTATTGTAACCAAGCCGGCCACCGATGAGACCGCAGTTGGGATATCGGAAAAATTGTTTACACTGCGCCCGGTCACATACCAAAAGCCCGCTGTGAAAGGATTCGAATGAAACGCGTTGTTGATGTCGTTGTTGCGCTCTTGCTGTCGGTGATGGCTTTGCCGCTGGTTTTGCTGATTGCGGTACTGATTCGTCTGGATTCACCGGGCCCCATCATGACGCGCTCGCACCGGGTCGGTCGCAATGGCCGTATGGTCAAGGTCTGGGAATTCCGCACTGCGAACGCCGAACCGGACGCGATGGAGACCGTAGCCGGCTGTCAGGGTGAGGAGGTGACACGGATCGGCGCGGTATTGCGCAGACTCGGTATGGGTCGCTGGCCCTTGCTGCTGACGGTGTTGCGCGGTGACTTGTCCATGGTCGGGCCGCGCGCTGAATTGCCGCGCTATGTTGGTTGTTATCCAACGCCGATGCGAAAACTCGTTTTGTCGGTCAAACCTGGATTGGTGGATCTGGCTTCGATTGAATTCCGCGATGAGCAAAAACTACTGGCCAATCTCGAGGGCGAGGCGCTGGAGGAAGCTTATGTCGAAAAGGTGCTGCCCATACGGCTTGAATACGCCAAGCGCTATATCGAAAACCAGAGTTTACTGATGGATGTGCGTATCCTGCTTCGCGCGGCAGTGGCGCCGTTGCTGCCAGACGTAAAAAAGCCGCTCTAAGGCGGCTAGATGTTTTCCTTAATTCAGAATCTCATGCAGTCTGAATGCGGAATTGAGCTTTGTCACGTCCCGCCATCCATTTTGGTGGCTTTCCGCGTCCGCTCCAAGTTTCACCAGTGACGTTATTACGATACTTGGGTGCCACCGGGCGACGGACCATTTTCATGGGTTTTCTCTTGCCGCCAAGTCCCAAATCCTCAGGTGAGAGGTTGTATTCCTTCATTTTTGCGTGAATATCTGCAATCGCATTAGTCAGCTCATTTTTTCTGGCTAATTCAGCTTCCTTTTGCAGTTTCTCAATTTGACCCTTCAGTTCCTTGTAGCTCGTCATTTCAATCCCCATCAAGTGAAGTTTCATTCAACACACAACGTATCGGACATTGTTGTGGCCAGTGCGCGCATTATAGGTGAGCTATTATCAAAAAAGTATTAATAATTGCCTTTTTTGTAAAAATAATCCAAGTGGCTGATTTTTATGGATATTCGTTAATTCATTTTTATCCACAGAAACATTCTTGGCTTATTTCCCCCATTAATGTGCCGGGCGACTACCGGAGTATCCGAGCCGTAAACGCTAAATACCCTGGCGTTGAAGCTATTGTTTCATTGCAGCGGCGGAATGCCATTGATCTGAATTAGGGAGAGGTCGAAAAAATCCGCGATGGATGCCGAACTGGCGCAGCCATGCATTACAGCAGGCAGGAAAATCAAATGTCGGCTAACCGTTTGCACATTCAAAAGTTTCCAGTGGTTATTAATCGGCGCTGAACAAGGCGAGCGCCAAGCCGATTATTCGAACGACTAGTAACAGCCTGAGGAACAGCAAGGAGCGAGATTCACGCGCCGGAGGCCGGTTTTTTGTCGGTGTGCAGTTCCATCATCGCCTGTTCGAATCGGCCCTCGCAGAGCAGGGGAATCACGGACAGACTTCGGTCGATGCTGTCGTCGATGAGGGATTGTTCTTCCTTGCGCGGGCGATGCAGCACGAAGTCGACGACCGCCTGTTGCAGTTGCAATTCGCGCGGGTGACCAATACCTAGTCGCAGTCGCCAATAATCCTGCGTGCCGAGTGCAGCAGTGATGTCTTTAAGCCCGTTATGCCCGCCGGATGAGCCCCCTTTTTTAATCTTTGCGCTACCGGGGGGCAAATCCAGTTCGTCATGGACGACCAGAACGGCTTCAGGCGCAATTTTGTAAAAGCGCGCCAGCGCACCGACGGATTGTCCAGAGCGGTTCATGAAGGTTTGGGGCTCGAGCAACCAGACTTCTTCACCAGCCATCCGGATTTTCGCTGCAAGCGCATTAAAACGCGTTTCCCGCCGCAACTGGCCAGACGCCAACCGATCGACCAGCCAGAACCCGGCGTTATGGCGGGTAGTTTCGTATTCAGCGCCGGGATTGCCCAGCCCGACGATCAGACGTATGGACATGTGGGTGATGAATGAGGTAAGTGCAAAAGGATTATCTGCCAAGCCGCGGAACAGTCCGCATCTGAAGCGCCACCCGAAAAAAAGCCCGTCGCACGGACGGGCTCTTTCGCCTGTTGGCTCAGAAGATTACTTCTTTTCTTCTGCAGCAGCAGGAGCGGCTGGCTCATCGGACTTGCCGCCACCCGGCACTGTCGCGGTTGCGATGGTGGGGTTGTCTTTTGCGTGCACGACCACCACGCCTGCGGGCAGTTTCAAATCTGCGACGTGGAACGAGGTATTCACTTGCATGCTCGACAGATCAACTTCCACGAATGCGGGTAGATCTTTAGGCAAGCAACTGATATCAATCTCGTTCATGACGTGACTGATGATGCCGCCGGAGAGTTTGATGGCGGGTGCTATGTCAGCATTGATGAAGCGCAGCGGTACCTTCATGTGGATCTTCTGGTTAGGATCCACGCGCTGAAAGTCAGCATGCAGCACCAGTGGTTTGAAGGCGTGCATCTGAAAATCACGCAGCAGCACTTTCTCGGATTTGCCATCAACTTCCAGGTCCAGAATCGACGAGTGAAAGGCTTCTTTTTTCAGTGCGTGGAACAGCGCATTGTGGTCAAGTGAAACGTTGACCGGCGTAGCTGTGCCGCCGTAAACAATGCCAGGGGTATGGCCAGCTCTGCGCAGGCGGCGGCTCGCTCCGGACCCCTGCTCAGTGCGTGGAAATGCGATAACTTTCATGTTGACTCCTGTTACGGGCTTACCGCCCTTTGCGTAAAGTCCCCCGCGACCAGGGGACCTGAAAAAAGACAGACATTAAGTGTCTGCCCAAATTAAATTCAGCTAGCTGCCTCATCTTCGGCAAACAGCGACATGACGGAATCACCCTTGCTGATGCGGCGAATAGTTTCAGCTAGCAGTGCAGCGCATGAGAGCTGACGGATTTTCTTGCAGGCTTTTGCCTCATCGCTCAGCGGTATCGTGTCAGTGACGACCAATTCATCCAGCGGTGATTTTGAAATCCGTTCAATCGCCGGGCCTGACAGTACCGCGTGCGTGCAATAGGCAATGACTTTTTTCGCGCCGCGTTCTTTCAACACTTCTGCTGCTTTGGTCAGTGTGCCGGCGGTATCGACCATGTCATCCATGATCACGCAATTGCGTCCATCGACTTCACCAATGATGTTCATCACTTCCGACACATTGGCTTTCGGCCGACGCTTGTCAATAATCGCCAGATCGCAATTGAGACGCTTGGCCAGTGCTCTTGCACGAACAACGCCACCCACATCGGGTGACACCACTAGCAAGTCGTCGTAATGCTTTTCCACTAAGTCAGACAGCAGAATGGGTGACGCGTAAATGTTGTCGACGGGGATATCGAAAAATCCCTGAATCTGATCTGCATGCAGATCCATAATCAGCACCCGGTCTACGCCCGCTTCCTGCAGCATATTCGCCACCACTTTGGCCGAGATCGCGACGCGCGCAGAACGCGGACGGCGATCCTGCCGGGAATAACCGTAATACGGCAGTACAGCGGTAATTCGGCCAGCCGACGAGCGCTTGAGTGCATCAACCATCAGCATGATTTCCATCAAGTGATCATTGGTCGGTGCGCAGGTCGATTGCAGTACGTAGACGTCCTTGCCGCGAACATTCTCGTTGATCTCGACGACGATCTCACCGTCAGAGAACTGGGACACCACCGCCTTGCCCAGAGCAATGCCAAGCTGAAGTGCTACGCCATCGGCGAGTGCCGGATTGGCATTTCCGGTAAAAACCATCAGGTTCTCTTGCGACATGGAATCCCTGACTACAGTCTGTTAACAGTTTGAAAAGCCGCCAATACCGGGCATTGCTTCCGGCACTGGCGGCTTCGTCGAATTTGGTGACTTATGCAAGCCTGCCAACCGGATCAATCCTTAGCGGCAGACAAATAAAATGGCAGGGGAACAAGGATTCGAACCTTGGAATGCTGGAATCAAAATCCAGTGCCTTAACCAACTTGGCGATTCCCCTACACAACCCAGAGTCCGGCGATTATGCGCCTGGACGAATTCTTGATTACGACTGCAGCAGATCATCCATCGGGTGAGCCGCCAGCGAGCGTGCTTTCCAGCCCCGCCACGCGGCGGGTACGCTCTGAAGCACGGCATTTGCCTCTGATTCCGAGCCGAAGGCTGCAAAAACACAGGCACCGGAGCCGGTCATGCGAGCCTCACCAAAGTCTGACAGCCATTCGACGGCGTCTGCAACAGGAGGAAAAGCCCGGGCGGCCACTGCTTGCAAATCGTTCCTTCCGAAGCCCAAGAGGCCCCCAGAAAAGTCCGCTATTTTGACCGCTTTGGTGTTACGTGTCAATTCGGGTGCCCTGAAGATCACGGGCGTAGGCACCGAAATACCGGGGTGTATCACCACGAACCAGGCGGGTGGTGTGGGCACCGCCGTGAGCTGCTCACCGATGCCCTCGACGAAGGCATTTTCACCCAGCAGGAAGAAAGGCACATCGGCGCCGAGTTGCAAGCCCAACCCCATCAATTCGCTGCGTGTCAGGCCAGCTTGCCAAAGGTGATTGAGCGCCATCAAGGTCGTGGCCGCATCTGACGACCCGCCGCCCAGCCCCCCACCCATGGGGATGCGTTTTTCGATGGCGATGTCCACCCCTGCTGGCCTGGGTCCGCGCAGAGCGACGGCGTTGGACAGTAGTTGCGCCGCACGTACGATCAGATCTTCGCTGGCGGGTACGTTGGGCACGTCCGTCACGCGCACGATAGCCCCATCGTCGCGTAGATCAAAATGCAGCACATCGGCCAGCTCGATCAGCTGAAAAACCGATTGCAGCAAGTGATAGCCATCATCACGTCGCCCAACCACATGCAGAAACAAGTTGAGCTTGGCTGGCGCGCGGCAGTCGTGCAGATGCTTCATTTTGCTAGCGGTCGTTCCAGTCATCGATCACGAGTCGCAGAACAATATCGCCGGCTTCTGCCGTCATGCGCTCCATATCGAAACGCTTCGGATATTGAATGCTCGCATTGCGCTGCCAACTCACATAGCGCACGCGCCAGCCATCGCTTTGAAAGCTGTGCGTACCCTCTGGCGAGGCCATCTGGAGTTTGCCATCCAGGTTTTGCACAAAGCCTTGCAGCCAGTAGCGCAGGCCATCCACCGGCATCGGCCAGCCAAGTACTTCTTGCGTCAGCGCACTGACATTAGGCGCTTGTTTTTTTTCGCCGCCCGATTGCGTCATCACCGCCAGCCCCGGTGTAATTGCGATCGTGGCAATCGTCTGGCCCAGTGGTGAATACAGGGTGATGTCGGTCAGTTCACCCTGCTGTTGCCAGCGGAACTTGCCTTGCAAGGATTGTGGCTTGCCATCCTGCTGGTATCGCACCGATAGTCGACCACCCACCGAGATTGCGTTTCGGTAGTTACGCTCGCTCAGTGGGCCCTCGGGCAATGTCGTGCAAGCGGCAAGCCACACACAACCCAACAGAAAGAGTCGCCGCATCGGATGGATGATTACAGTTTCACCTGGAATCTGGCCAGTGTGCCTTTCAAAGTTTCATTTTTTGGATCCTTGCCGTTGGCAAAGCGCCAGAGTTTTTTCGCTTCATCTTCGCGGCCGAGTAACCACAGGACTTCACCGAGATGGACAGCGATTTCCGGATCAGCGCGTAGCGCATAGGCGCGACGCAGAGTCTCTTCGGCTTTTTCGAGTCGGCCCATGCGGAATTCAACCCAGCCCATGCTGTCCATGATGAAGGCATCATCCGGCGCGAGCGTTAGTGCGATGTTGATCAGGTCATAGGCCTCGGGCAGACGTAGGTTGCGTTCCGCGAAAGAGTAGCCCAGCGCGTTATAGGATTGCGGATTGCTGGGTGCGATCTGGATCATTCTGCGCAGCGCCTTTTCCATCGCATCGAACTCGCGATTTTTCTCAACCAGCATCGCGTATTCGTACAAAAGATCAATGTTGTCCGGCAGGCTATCGAGTGCATCTTCGAGGACCTTGATCGCCTCGGGCAGGCGGTTGGCATCGCGCAGTATCTGCGCATCGGCAATGATCAGTCTGACTCGATCATCATCACTGTCTACATCGGTTTCGGCCAGTAGCTGGCGGCCAGCGTCGACCTTGCCGTTTTTAGACTGCAGTTGCGCGCGCTTGAGTTTCGCGGTCACCGAGCCTTGATACGTTAGCGTGTCACCCATCTCCAACCATTTCAGCGCACCTGCCAGATCGTTGCGATCTTCAGCGATTTGAGCGAGCACCATCAAAGCCTGTGTCGCATCGCGTTCCCGATCAGGTTGGCCACCGAGTGTGTTGATATACGCTGACAGGTATTTTTCGGCATCAGGAAGCTCATTGGCCTGAACCGACAGCAGACCAAGCGCAAACAAGGCTGTTTGGTCGTCTTTTTTCTGCTCAATCAGAATTTTGAATTCTTTTTTCGCCTCAGGGATTTTCGATTGCTCGTAGAACATTCGCGCATAAGCGAGACGCACTTCTCGCGCTTTAGGATTTTTTTGTAAAAACTCGTTCAGCACACGGGCGGCTTCAGGCTTGTCCTCGACAATTTGCGCCAGTACTAGCGTAGCGATTTCGGATTTCGGAAATTTTTTCACAGCGTCGCGCGCTTCACGCAAGGCACCCGCCCGGTCACCCGACACCATCGAAAATTGCGCAATCGCCAGACGCGCATCGACCGACTCGCGATAGGGCTCCAGTAATTCACGCATTAAGCCCGCGGCTTTCGACTTGTCGGACATGCGCGCAAGATTGCGTTGCACCGTGTTGATGGCTGTGGGCAGAAGGTCGGGCGTGCTGGCCGCCAGTAGCTGTGCCAGCGCTTGTTTGGCTTCATCCAGGCGGTTGTTGTTGAGCTGAAGGCTCAGTAAAACCTGAAGGGCCTCATCCGAACGTGGGGCTAACTCACGCCATAACTTGGCGCCTTTGAGTGCATCGGGTGCACTTGACGCGGCAATCGCTATTTCAGTCGCGCGTCGTGCCAGCCGCGGATCGCCGCTGGAGCGTGCAAGCGCCATCATCGCCAAGTGCGCGCCGGCTGCCTGACCACGCTGAAATGCCAGTTCTGCCGACAGATACTTGAGCATCAGATCCTCGGACAGCTGGATCAAGGGCAAGTCATCAGTATTGGTGGGTGTATCGGGAGCCGCTTGCGCGACGCTGCCCGAGGCAAGCAATGCCGAGAGCGTTAGAATGATTGCAAAATTTTTCAAGACACTATCCTGTGGGTTGCTCGCGGGGGCTTGGTGCGGGACATTGATTTTACGACGAAAATTAAAACCGCCGCGTCGGCCAGAAACTGTGTATTTCACAATCACCTGCAAGACTTGTCAGAACGGCAGGTCGTATGCAAAAAGGCAATAAGCACCGATGCCAGAATTACCCGAAGTCGAAGTCACCCGCCGCGGCATCGCTCCTTTCCTTGAGGGCCGTGACATCACCGGCGTGGTCCAGCGCCGCAGCGGTTTACGCTGGCCTTTTCCGGTCGGTCTTGACAGGCTACTTAAAGGCCAACGTGTTGTGTCGACGGGACGGCGCGGCAAATATCTGCTGATTCATTTTTCGCATGGCACGCTGATCATTCATCTGGGCATGTCCGGCCACTTGCGTATGCTGCCAGCATGTCATCCGCCCCAAAAACATGATCATTTCGATCTGCTGCTGGGTGCGCAAATCATGCGGTTTACCGACCCGCGTCGCTTCGGTGCGGTGCTCTGGCATCCGCAAGCAGAGGGTGATATCGAGTCGCACACCCTGCTGCGCCGTCTGGGTGTTGAGCCGCTGACTTCGGAAAATCTCCCAGTACTTCTTCATCAGCAGACGCGCACTCGCAGCGCAGCGATCAAACAGGTGCTGCTGGCTGGCGATATTGTCGTTGGCGTCGGCAATATCTATGCGTGTGAAAGTCTTTTCGAAGCCGGTATCCATCCGAATACAGCAGCGCGACGTATCTCGCTTGCGCGATATGAAAAGCTGGCGGTCGCTATTCGCCGTGTGCTCGCTGCCGCTATTGAACAAGGTGGCAGCTCGCTGCGCGACTTCATTGGCGCCGATGGTCAGTCGGGTTATTTTCAGCAGAATTATTTTGTCTACGATCGTGAAAGCGAATCCTGCCGTCATTGCGATGCCCTAGTGCGCCGTATCGTGCAGGGTCAGCGTTCCACGTTTTACTGCGCACGCTGTCAGCGTTAAGGGACTACTTTTCAATGAAACGTCTCGTCAATCAGGTGGCTGCGTCAGACACAAGTTTTTCTGACGCGCTGATCGCCTGGCAAAAAAAGCATGGTCGGCATCAGTTGCCATGGCAGCGTACACGGGATGCGTATCGGATCTGGCTCTCCGAGATCATGTTGCAGCAAACGCAGGTCGCTACCGTCATTCCTTATTACGCGCGTTTTCTTGATAGTTTTCCTGATGTCGCCGCGCTGGCTGCGGCTCCATCAGAAACGGTGATGGCGCATTGGAGTGGTCTCGGGTATTACACGCGTGCGCGCAATTTACATCGTTGTGCGCAGCAGATTGTTGCGCATCATGCAGGCAGATTTCCATCAGATCCTGAAACGCTCGCTTCGCTTCCGGGTATTGGCAAATCAACCGCCGCTGCAATTGCCGCTTTTGCCTATAGCGCACGAGCAGCCATCCTGGATGGCAATGTGAAGCGTGTGTTCTGTCGCGTGTTTGGTGTCGAAGGATTTCCCGGACAGGCTGCTGTAGAAAAAAATTTGTGGCAGCGCGCAGAGGCACTGCTGCCGGCGGGAGATATCGAAGCGTACACACAAGGGTTGATGGATCTCGGCGCAACACTGTGCACCCGTACGCGGCCCGCCTGTGATCGCTGTCCAATGCAATCACGCTGCATCGCCTACGCTTCAGGGCGCACCTCGGAACTGCCTGCGCGCAAACCCAAAAAAGCGATACCGGAAAAATCCACCATGATGCTGGTTGTCTTACATGAGGGCGATATACTAATGGAACAGCGCCCGCCCGAAGGCATCTGGGGCGGCTTGCTATCTCTGCCCGAACTCAATCGGCTGTCGTCAGGAACGTCGGATGTCGATCTTGATCTTGATGAGCAGCTTGCGCTGGCCATCTCATCGTTTGGTGATATCGACGATATTGCGATGCTCAGCAGTTTCGTTCATGGCTTCACGCATTACCGTCTTTCGGTTATGCCTGTGCAGATCACGTTGCGACAGCGTCATGTGATGGCAGCGCAGACAGATTATCAGTGGCGCGGTCTGGCGCAAATCAGCGAGGCTGCATTGCCTTCACCGGTACGCAAGCTGCTGGCGACACTCAGTTGAAATACACGGGCACCTACAGCACGCCGTTCTGCTGCAGATAGGCTTCTACTTGCACAATGCGTTCGGCGTCATCGGTGATTTCCAGTAGTGACTGCTTCTGGTCATGATCAATGGGCAGCATTTCACACCAGCGATTCGCAACCCAACCGGCATGATCAAGTTGGTGCGGCTCTGGGAAGGGGTTGACGAAACTGCGGCCGGGATCTGCACTCGTGCGTTCCACTAATTCGTCTATCACGACGCGCAGTACACGACTGCAAACCGCCAGGGCATGGTCGGTTTGATCAGTGGGAATTGTTTCATCAGTACGCAGCGGCTCAGTGCGCGCTTCGAGCAGCTGATTTTTTTGCAGTCGGGTTTCAAGAATGCGAAAGCGCGTACCACCTCGCGTTTGCAACAACAGGACGCCGAGATCAGGCATGTCCCACTCGACGATGTGCGCTTCTGTTCCCACTGAATACGGTTCAGCGGTCATGCCGACTTCGGTGCCAGTGCGGATCGCCACCACACCGAAGGGTGTGTTCGTTTTCATGCACGCGCGCACCATATCGACATAACGTGTTTCGAATACCCGCAAGGGCAGCACGCCGTCGGGAAACAGCACGGTTTTCAAAGGAAAAAGCGGTAACCACGCCGTATCACTCATCTCGGACTTTCTGTGTAGGTTATTGGGCCAGCTCGCGGTGACGCACCAGCACGCGCGCTCGATCACGGAAATGTGTGGCCAGTTGCTCCACCATGAATACCGAACGGTGCTGACCACCTGTGCAGCCGATCGCAACTGTCAGGTAGCTGCGATTGTCGCGCTCGAAGGCGGGTAGCCATTTTTCAACAAAAGACTGGATATCTGTCATCAGATGCATCGCATCCGGCTGCGCCTGCAGGAAATCGATCACAGGCTGATCGCGACCTGTCAGCGGACGCAGCTGCTTGTCATAAAACGGATTCGGGACCACGCGCACATCAAAGACCAGATCGGCGTCGAGCGGCACGCCGAATTTGAAAGCAAACGATTCGAACAGCAGTGACAGCGACTTACCCTGATCCGTCTGCAGCAAATCGCGTATCCACCGCCGCAGCTGATTCGCCGACAAGCCCGATGTGTCGATCAGATGACCGATGCCCTCGACACTCGATAGCATCTCGCGTTCCTGTCGAATGCATTCCATCAGCGTTGGCATGTCCGTCGGCTGACCATTCGGTGCAATACGGTGCGATAGGGGATGACTACGGCGGGTTTCGGAGAAGCGATTGATCAGCGATTCGGTTTTGGCGGTCAGAAAAATCACGTCCACATGATGTCCCTGCTCTTTGAGCCAGAGCACGTCAGCGGGCAGGTCGGTCAGCGATGAGGCACTGCGCGCATCCACCGCAACAGCCAGATTTTGCGCGCCTTCGGTAATGCGGGTGGCTACCAGCGCGCGCAGCAAGGAAGGCGGCAGATTATCAACACAAAAATAACCCGTGTCTTCGAGTGCGTTAAGGCCGACGGATTTACCCGAGCCCGAGATACCAGTGAGGAGAACGATGCGCATGGCAACATCATAGCGGCTTCGGCGCCGCAAGGTTTGGAGCGGGTCCCGTCGTCAGGCGAGAGAGGCAATCATTCGGGCGGTTGTTCGCCGCCCATGGCTTGCTGCTGTCGGTCCATGAACTCGGCCAGTGTGTCGATGCCGCGCATTTGCAGAATAGTATTGCGCACAGCAGCTTCGAGCAGTACCGCGATATTGCGGCCGGCTTCTACCGGGATCACGACTTTGCGTATCTGCAGGCCAAGGACTTCCTGTGTTTGCTGATCCAGCGGCAGACGCTCGTAGTTTTCTTCCAGTGTCTTGCGGCGCACCAGATGCACGATGAGTTTCAAGCGCATCTTCCGGCGCACCGCAGTCTCGCCAAAAATAGTCCGGATATCTAGCAGCCCTAGACCGCGTACCTCCAGCAGGTTTTGCAGCAGCGCCGGACAACGGCCCTCGATCATGTTCGGCGCAATACGTGAAAACTCCACGGCATCGTCGGCGATCAGGCCGTGGTTACGCGAAATCAGTTCCAGACCCAACTCACTTTTACCCAGTCCAGATTCACCCGTAATCAGCACACCCACACCGAGTACATCCATGAACACGCCATGCATAGTGACGCGCGTCGCCAGCTTTTTCGAAAGATAAACGCGCAGGTAATCAATCACTTGCGCCGCTGGCAGTGAGGTGGTGAGGAGCGGAATATTTTTTTCGTCGCAGACACTGACGATCTGCGGGTGGGCGTGCAGTGATTGCGCGATGATGAAAGCGGGTGGTTCTCCTGCGACGAGCTCGCGTGTTTGCGCATTGCGGCTGTTATCAGAAATGCGCAGCAGGTAATCGACTTCTTGTTGTCCGAACACCTGAATACGACTGGGGTGAATCAGATTCAAGTGACCGACCTGATCGGCTGCCGAGGCGGCGTCGCCAAAAATAAGGCGATCCTTGCCGTTTCGTCCCGCCAGCCAGTTCAGTTTCAGTGTTTTGAGGTTGTCCTCATACAGTTGTTCGATCGACAGAGGCGTGGTAAGTGGCATTATCGAAGGACCGGACTCAGGCGGTGTTGCGCTCGGCGGGCTGCCAGCTCACCAGTCGATCATGCAAGGATTTGGCATCAACATCTTCGTTCATCGCGCTTCTGAAATTTTTGTCGGAAAACATTTCGGCGATTTCTGAAAGAATTTCAAGATGCTGCTGGGTCACATTGTCCGGTATCAGCAGAAAGATCAGCAGTTTGACCGGCTCACCATCTGGGGATTCGAAAGGAATGGGTTCCGACAATCTGACAAAAGCCGCCAGTGGCGCTTTCAGGCCGCGTATGCGCCCATGCGGCACAGCGACGCCCTGTCCGAGCCCGGTGGAGCCCAGTCGCTCGCGCGCAAAGAGGTTGTCTGAAACGGTGGAGCGGGCGATCCCGCAATTGTTCTCGAAAATCAGGCCGGCCTGCTCGAATGCTCGCTTTTTGCTTGAGCACTCCAAGTCGAGGACGACATTGGTTTCCGGGAGAATCTGGCTGAAATGAGTCATAACACGTCGCACTTAAATCAATCGCCCCGAATTATAGGTGACTTCCCGGAGCATCTGGGGTCAGTTTGCCAGCCCTGTCTTCCCTCATAGGGAAGTCGGGTCGCGAAGGCCGTTGCATTCAACAAGCGGCTGTCGCGACATGGGTGCTGAGCATTGCCCGGGCGCCAAATCTATACCTGCCGGCGTGCCTTGGCAATCGCTTTTCGAAAAACCGTTGCTTTGCGTGGCAAGCTTGCCATCAGCCTGTTGTTGGAGACTGCCTGAGTTCGTGGCTGGCGGCTCATTGCCTTGCATTTCGTGCATTGAGTGGCATTTTTGACAGCGAAAAATTGCTGCGCCATGGATTGATGTCAATTCCACCGCGCCGGGTATACCGCGCCAGAACCATCAGCTTGGTGGGCTTACAGGTCGTTAACAAGTCCATGAAAATTCGTTCGACACAGTGCTCATGAAATTCCTGATGCTGGCGAAATCCGATCAGATACGTCAGCAAAGCCGCCTGATCCATCGCGGGGCCCGTGTAGCGGATCTGTATGCTGGCCCAGTCGGGCTGATTCGTGACCGGGCAATTCGACTTGAGCAAATGCGATACCAGCGTCTCCTGAACTGGCGGGGCCTTGGTATCTGCCTTCAGTTGCGCGGGATTCGGTTGATAGTCATTGACCTCGATATCGAGACGATCAAGCAGCAAACCGTCGAGTTCACCCATCAGCGTTTGACCGAATGATTCACTGGTATTGAGCATGACCTGCAACGGCGCGCCGAAGGCTGCGGACAGATCGGCTTGTAGCAAGGACTGCACTGCCTCAGGTCCGGCCATGCGTGACTGGTTCAGCGAATTCATGTACAGCTTCATCGACTTTGATTCGACAATATGGGGTGAATCAGCCGGGACCTGCACCGTTGCTATTCCCACCTGCGGCTTGCCACGCAGGTTGAGCCAGGACATTTCGTACGCATTCCAGATGTCCATACCAAAAAACGGCAGCGTGGCGCTGATGCCCAGCGTATTGCGCTTCTCGGCGCGCGGCATCGCGAACAGAAGCCCGGGGTCATAGGCGGCAGGGTAGAAAGATGTCTGGCCCAGTGGCGGTAGTGCAGGTGGTTGCTTGTCGCTCATGGATATCTCTGTGTTTGGAATGACGCATGCTGGTCAACAGCACCTCGCCATGGGTGGGGTCTGCGGCTCACAAAAACAAGCAATACGCCGGATTTTCGCTTTCATCCCAGTAGCGATAACCCAGCGTGGCAAGAAAATCGCGAAAACGTTTCATCTCGGCTCTGGGCACCTGCAGACCGACCAGCACGCGCCCCACATCGCCCCCCTGATTGCGGTAATGGAAGAGGCTGATATTCCAGTTCGGCGCCAAACTGTCCAGAAAGCGTATCAGCGCGCCTGGCCGTTCCGGAAATTCGAAGCGGTACATCAATTCGTTATTTGCCAGCGCACTCTTACCACCGACCAAATGACGAACGTGTTGTTTGGCCAGTTCATCCTGCGTCAAGTCAATCGTCTTGAAACCTTGCTTGCGGAATTGCTTCGAGATGCGTTCGGGTTCATCGCGGTTGGCGATTTGCAGACCTACGAAGACATGCGCCTCCCGCGAATCGCTAATACGGTAATTGAATTCCGTCACCGCGCGCGGGCCGATGGTCTGACAAAAGCGACGGAAGCTGCCGAGTTCTTCCGGAATCGTCACGGCGAATACGGCTTCCTTCGCCTCGCCAACTTGAGCGCGTTCAGCAACAAAACCCAAGCGATCGAAATTCATATTGGCGCCACAGGCAATCGCGACCAGCGTCTCATTGCGCAGAGGTTTTTTATTTTGCTTAAAACGATCGACATAAGCCTTCGCGCCAGCAATCGCTAAAGCCCCGGCTGGTTCGAGAATGCTGCGCGTGTCCGTGAACACATCCTTGATCGCAGCACACACCGCATCGGTATCGACGAGAATCATTTCATCGACATACTCGCGTGCGAGCCGAAAGGTTTCTTCGCCTACCTGCTTGACTGCCGTGCCATCAGAAAACAAACCCACATCCTGCAGCATTACACGACGACCTGAAGCCAGTGAGCGCGTCATCGCATCCGAATCCGTGGTTTGCACGCCAATCACTTTTACCTCCGGCCGCACCGCCTTGATGTAAGCAGCCACACCACTGATCAGACCACCGCCACCGACGGCCACAAACACAGCATGAATTGGCCCCGGATGCTGACGCAGAATTTCCATGCCTATCGTGCCCTGACCGGCAATAACATCCGGATCATCGAACGGATGAACGAAACACAGTTTGTGTTTTTTCTCCAGTATCAATGCGTGTTGGTGAGCATCCGAATACGAATCACCATGCAACACCACTTCACCACCCCGCGCGCGCACGGCATCGATTTTGACAGCAGGTGTCGTGGTCGGCATCACAATCACCGCGCGACAACCCAGCGTACTGGCAGAGAGCGCTACCCCTTGCGCATGATTACCCGCAGAAGCACAAATCACACCGCGCTTGAGTTGAGTCGGTGGCAGATGCGCCATCTTGTTGTAAGCGCCACGCAGCTTGAAGCTGAACACACTTTGCATGTCCTCGCGCTTAAAATAAATCCGATTACCTGTACGTTGCGACAGATTGGGGGCTAATTCCAGCGGTGTTTCTATCGCCAGATCATAGACGCGGGAGGTGAGAATTTTTTTAAGGTAATCAATTCGCATGATGAGCTAATTATAATGGAGCCCCCCTTCTCTTAGATCGCAGAATGAACGCAGTCATCGATCCCTTGCTGGCAGCACTTGCGGTACCCTCGCTCAGTTTGCCTGCGCTATTCATCATCAGTCTGCTGTCGGCAACGTTGTTGCCCATGGGTTCCGAGCCCGCGTTGTTTGCGGTGGTCAAAGTAACTCCCGGTTTGTTCTGGCCTGCGCTGATGGTGGCCACTCTGGGCAACACCATCGGTGGTGCTATTAGCTACGGGATGGGTTACGGCGCAAAAAATGTCTTGGCGAAAGAAAGGGGATCTCGCTGGTTTGGCTGGATGCAGCGTTTCGGACCCAAGACATTGCTGCTGTCCTGGCTACCCGTGGTTGGGGATCCTTTGTGCACGCTGGCGGGCTGGCTGAAAATGCCGTTCTGGCCGAGTCTGATCTACATGGCGATCGGCAAATTTCTGCGCTATCTGACAGCGACTGCGCTTCTGATGCTGGTGCCTGATGGTGTCTGGCATCGCATACTGCCGTGGTTTTAAGAGGCTCGGACAAAAAGCCGCTGGCGTTTTTATTGGCTTGTAAGTCGGTACCGTTCCGCGCGTGAATCGCATACGGTCTGAAACCCTCGCTCACCTTGCAGGGCGCGTACTGGCTTGCGTGCCAGTACCGTTCCGCGTGCATGCAGCACGCTGCATGAAACCCCCGCTACACCCCCCTCACTTCGCGCTGGGAGGATGGTCGTCGTTGTGGTGACCGTAAAAACTCCACCGTCATCCCGGCGTAGGCCGGGATCCAGCGTCTTTCGTCGTGTACCCGCCGACTTCAACAAATAAAAATACGAAGCGCCCCAAGCTTGAAAGCCAAACTGAGCGGAAAAGCCACGGTCTTTCGAGGGCTTACCCCGCTCATTGTGCATCGCGGTAGGCTAGAATGCGTTTTTAGCATCAGCTCAGCTGTTTCCTCAAATGAACGCCCCCGCAAACATGCAAGTTTTGCTCTCCGACGCCCCGGAAAATAACGCACCGGCGCGTCTGCGTGAAATACCCTACAACTACACCTCTTTCTCCGATCGTGAAATTGTCATTCGGCTGCTGGGTGAGAACGCATGGGCGCTCCTCGCCGAACTGCGCAGCGCGCGTCAGACAGGTCGCTCAGCACGTATGCTCTACGAAGTCTTGGGCGATATGTGGGTCGTGCAGCGCAATCCCTATTTGCAAGATGATTTGCTCGACAATCCCAAGCGTCGCGATTCACTGGTCGAAGCGCTTTACCATCGTCTCGGTGAAATCGATCGTCGACGCATGGCCGACACTGAAGAGTCAGATAGCGCCGCTGCCCAGACTCGCAGTACGCATGTTGGTACGCATGTCGCCACCCTGCTGCAGCTGGCCAGAGATGCCGTCCGTGATTTTGCTGCCGAGTTTCGAAAGACCGAAGCATTGCGCCGCCGTGCTCTGCGTGAGCTAGGTCGTTACACCGAAAAAGACAATATTCGTTTTGATGGCCTCTCGCGCGTATCGCATGTGACGGATGCCACCGACTGGCGCATCGAGTATCCCTTCGTTGTGCTCACGCCCGATAGCGAAGAAGAAATCGCCGGCCTCGTCAAAGGCTGCATCGAACTGGGTCTTACCATCATCCCGCGCGGCGGCGGCACGGGTTACACCGGCGGCGCCATACCGCTGACGCCCATGTCGGCCGTGATCAACACCGAAAAATTGGAAGCGCTGGGTGATGTCATCATCGAGCAGCTGCCCGGTGCAGCGCGCGAATGTGCAACGATTTTTTCCGGTGCCGGCGTGGTCACCCGACGTGTGTCAGACGCTGCAGAAAAAGCCGGTTATGTTTTTGCTGTTGATCCCACCTCGGCCGATGCTTCCTGCATCGGCGGCAATGTCGCGATGAATGCCGGTGGTAAAAAAGCCGTGCTATGGGGTACCGCGCTCGACAATCTTGCGAGCTGGCGTATGGTGGATCCGAATGGTGACTGGCTCGAAGTCACGCGTCTGGATCACAATCTCGGCAAGATTCACGACGTTCCGCTGGCGCGATTCCGACTCGATTGGACGCATCCCGCCGAACGCGGACGCACACAGAAACAAAAAGCCCCCTTCAAAACCGAGATACTCGAAATTGATGGCCGCAAGTTTCGCAAAGAAGGTCTGGGCAAGGATGTCACCGACAAATTTCTCGCCGGATTGCCGGGCGTGCAAAAAGAAGGCTGCGATGGGCTCATAACCTCTGCGCGCTGGATACTGCACAAGATGCCCAAAGCCACCCGCACCGTCTGCCTCGAATTTTTCGGACAGGCGCGCGATGCGATTCCCTCGATCGTTGAGATCAAGGCCTATCTCGATGCCGAAACTAAAAAAGGTGGCGCCATACTCGCGGGCCTCGAGCATCTCGATGAACGCTATCTGCGTGCCGTTGGATACGCCACCAAATCCAAACGTGGCGTACTGCCTAAAATGGCCCTGTTCGGCGACATCGTTGGCGATGATGAAGAAGCCGTTGCCCGCGCCACCTCCGAAGTCGTTCGCATTGCTAACACCCGCGTGGGTGAAGGTTTCGTTGCAGTCAGCCCCGAAGCGCGTAAAAAATTCTGGCTCGATCGCGCGCGCACAGCCGCCATCGCGCGCCATACCAATGCCTTCAAGATCAACGAAGACGTCGTCATTCCGCTTGATCGTATGGGCGAGTACACCGATGGCATCGAGCGCATCAATATTCATTTATCGATGGCCAATAAGCTCAAGCTCGTCGCCGAATTGTCATCGTACTTCGCGCGCGGCCACTTAAAGCTGGGCAAGAGCGAAGATGATGAAGGCCTCGAGATACCACCGGCCGAATTACTTGAAGATCGTGTCGCACAGGCCCTCAGTTTGTTGGAGTCGGTCCATGCACGCTGGTCCTGGTTGCTGTCGCACCTCGATACCAGCATCGACAGCGCGCGCAAAGAACTGACAGAGTTGGGACTCGCGCAGCGACTCGCCGAGATCGACGCAGCAGCTGCACAGTCTGACGTGCGGCCTGATCTGCGCGTATTTGATGTGCTTCAGGATCGCAGTATTCGCATTTCATGGAAAGCCGAAGTGCGCGCGCAGCTACGCCAGATTTTCAGTGGCGCGGCCTTCAAGCCGGTGCTGGAAGAATGCAGCGCCATACACAAGCACGTTTTGCGTGGCCGCGTATTCGTCGCGCTGCACATGCACGCAGGCGATGGCAATGTGCATACCAATATCCCAGTGAATTCCGATGACTACGACATGCTGCAAACCGCGCATGCCGCCGTCGTCGAGATCATGGCGTTGGCCAGATCGCTCAATGGCGTGATCTCCGGCGAGCATGGTATCGGCATCACCAAGCTTGAATTTTTGACCGAAGCCGAGATCGGCGAATTCCGCGATTACAAACAACGCATCGACCCCGAAGGGCGCTTCAACAAAGGCAAACTGTTGAACTCGCCTGACCTGCATGCCGATCTGCGCAACGCCTACACGCCGTCCTTTGGTCTGATGGGACATGAATCGCTGATCATGCAGCAAAGCGACATCGGCGCGATTGCCAGCAGCGTCAAAGACTGTCTACGCTGCGGCAAATGCAAACCTGTCTGTGCCACGCACGTGCCGCGCGCGAATTTGCTTTATTCGCCGCGCAACAAAATTCTCGCGACGTCGCTGTTGGTCGAAGCCTTTCTGTACGAAGAGCAGACACGGCGTGGGATATCCATACGTCACTGGGAAGAATTCGAAGACGTTGCCGATCACTGCACCGTCTGCCACAAATGCCTGACGCCTTGCCCGGTCGATATTGATTTTGGCGAAGTGTCCATGAACATGCGCAATTTGCTGCGCAAGATGGATAAGAAATCTTTCAACCCCGGTACCACAGCGTCGATGTTTTTCCTGAATGCGAAAGACCCGGCCACCATTAATGCCACCCGTCAGATCATGATCGGCTGGGGTTATAAAGCTCAGCGTATCGGACATGACCTGCTGAAAAAGTTCGCGAAAAAGCAAACCAAGGCACCACCGTCCACGCATGGCAAGCCGCCCGTGCGCGAGCAGGTGATTCATTTCATAAACAAGAAAATGCCCGGCAATCTGCCCAAGAAAGCTGCGCGCGCCTTGCTGGATATCGAGGACGATAAATTCGTTCCCATCATTCGTGATCCCAAGGCCACCAGCGCCGACACTGAAGCCGTGTTTTATTTTCCCGGCTGCGGCTCCGAGCGATTATTTTCACAAGTAGGCCTCGCGACTCAGGCCATGCTTTGGCATGTCGGCGTACAAACCGTCTTGCCGCCCGGTTACCTGTGCTGCGGTTATCCGCAGCGCGGCTCAGGTGATTTTGACAAAGCCGAAAAAATCATCACCGACAATCGCGTGCTATTCCATCGCGTGGCCAATACGCTGAACTATCTCGATATCAAAACCGTGGTCGTCTCATGCGGCACTTGCTACGATCAGTTACAGGGCTATGAATTCGACAAAATTTTCCCCGGCTGTCGCATCGTCGACATCCACGAATATCTACTCGAAAAAAATGTGAAGCTCGAAGGCGTCACCGGCACTCGCTACATGTATCACGACCCCTGCCATAGCCCGATGAAGCAGCAAGATCCGCTCAAAACCGTCAACAGTCTGATCACGACCATTGATGCGCAGAAGATTGAAAAGAACGATCGCTGCTGCGGTGAATCCGGCACGCTCGCCGTATCGCGGCCCGATATCTCGACGCAGATTCGCTTTCGCAAGGAAGCCGAAATGACCAAAGGCGCGGACAAACTACGCGCCGATGGTTTTGAGGGTGATATAAAAATCCTGACCTCTTGCCCGTCTTGCCTGCAGGGTCTGTCGCGTTTCAATGATGATTCAGGCACGGATGCCGATTACATCGTCGTCGAAATGGCAAGGCATCTGTTGGGACCCAACTGGATGCCCGACTATGTCGCCCGCGCCAACAACGGCGGCATAGAGCGCGTGCTGGTGTAGCCATGGGCGTACGGGTACCAGGCTGCGAACTGTGCGAATCCTCGGGCGGTGAGGTGCTGCATCAGGGTATGCAGTTTCGTGTCGTGCTGGTGGGTGATGAAAACTATCCGGGGTTTTGTCGCGTCATCTGGCGCGATCATGTAAAGGAAGTCACCGATCTCAGCGAACTCGATCGCATGCTCCTGATGGATGTGCTCTGGCAGGTAGAGCATGTCGTGCGTGAGGTGATGCAGCCCGAGAAAATCAATCTCGCCAGCTTTGGCAACATGGTGCCGCATCTGCACTGGCATGTGACACCACGCTATACCGATGATGCACATTTTCCCGCGCCCGTCTGGGCTGAATCTAAGCGCGAGCCTTCAGCCGCCTCGCTAGAGATGCGTCACGGACGTCTGCCGGCGCTGCGCGCGAAGATGCAGGAAAGATTGTCTACCTACCTGTAGTCTGCAAAGTCGTTTTTTGCAGCCCGCAGCTTCGCTGTCTGCAGTCTTGCGAGGCACACGGCATAATCACTTACTTCCTCGAACGAGACAGGTTTTGAGCTCAAGTACAACCGCGATCGACGCATCCCGACAGATCAGTGCTCGCATCGCATCATGAATGGATTCCCTATGTCAGACACGCCCGTACCGACCGCCATTGCCCTCCGCACCACCTCACGCGTTCTCGAGCTGAGCTATGGCGATGCCAACTATCAACTGCCTTTTGAATTACTTCGCGTCTATTCACCTTCGGCAGAGGTGCGCGGTCATGGGCAGGGACAGGAAGTGCTTCAGACCGGCAAGCGCAATGTTGAAATCACCGCGATCGAGCCCGTGGGCCACTATGCAATACGTATCGTGTTTTCGGACGGGCATGACAGCGGCATTTATTCGTGGGATTTGCTGCAGTCGTTTTGCCAGAACCAGCCGCGGCTGTGGGATGAGTATCTGGGCAAATTACAGACCGCCGGCCATCCTGGTGAAAGCGGACGGGATGTGCCGATGGTGAAGCCGGGTGGGAGTGGTTGCGCGGTTTGAACGACAGACCTTTGACGATATCGATTGAGAATCTTCATCCTAAAATAGCTATTGGCTTTAGTTTAATTCGTTCTTCGACCTTTGTTGATATTCCTGTAGCTCTCTTGGATCGAGCTTGCGCTAATAACGTCTGACGGCTGGACCTTTATTCTGAGATTAGGATACTTATGTAGCCATTCTTCTGTGGCTTTGACAAAGCTTGTTTGGACCATGGTTTTTTCAGTAGGTGTCAAATCCTGGCCAACAAAAGGATTCAATACGGGTAGATGAATAGTGTAAATTTCATCAGCGCGATTACCTTCTGTCATTAATTTTGAGGAAGATGCAAGTTTCTGAGATATCTTTTTGCCGATGGCAGTTTCTATTTTTTCGTAGAGAGAATCCATAAGTTGCTGGTCAACTGCTATATCTACTTGATAGAAAATTCCGAACCCGGCGGTGAGGTCTTTGTCCGCACTGCTTTTTTTCTCGGGGTATGTATTTGCCCTAAATTTAGCACCATTGTGATTTAACGATACATCTTCATTTTCAACCACGTAATCATTAGTGGCTATTAAAGTGGCTAGTGAATCGGGTGAAAAAGCTGTGAAACTCATTGAGTCATCAAAAATTACTAAATCAGCGTCAGAATTTTGAAAATTCCCCGTGCTGAGATCGATTTTTTCCGGTACGCCCTTGCGCGCGACAGCCTCTGCAAAACTTGTTAAGGCTTCATTTATTGCATTTAATAATTGGTTATTTTCAAGGTTTTTTTCGTTGGTATTCATGGCTTTTATTGCCTTCTGCCAAGCCGGGAAAAAATCCACTGCACACTTGTAATCTATTACGCTTGGTTTTAGCCCTAGCCGAGACAAGCGGGGGGATGGATATTCTACAACTAGCTTCAGGGCTTCAAAATTTCTTAAAAATAAATTTCTATCACCGGTATTTTCAATCGAATTTGAAACTTTAGTAATTTCAGAACATATATCAGCAATTTGCAAAAATGTTCGAAGCTTACCTCCGTTGTCCATAGTACCAAGCCACCTAATTAATCCCTCTTTCTTCGTCTCCGTCTTATCCCCCATCGCTATTAGAATACTCTCATCAAAGTCGGTCTTGGATTGACCAAATTCTAATATGTCCTCTAGCGTACTTATTTCGACTTTTGGATACAACGCGTTTTGGAGCTTAATAAAATTCTCAGCATAGAAACCATCTTTATTCTCCGGCAGGCTTGCCTTGATTGATAACATGGTGGCTGCACTTTTCCCGGCAGAGTCGGTTTTGTTAACCAAGCCTAAAATATGATTTCGCGCTTTGGTGTAGTCACGCTTCACATCACTATTCAACCTCAGCTTGTCGGTAAAAAATTGTTTAAACGTGTCCTTGCGAACATAGAGTTTGATTTCACCATTGCCGAGGTCTTTCGCTCTGACCTGTACGTTTGGATATCCGACATTTAAAAAATTTACGACTGCTGAAATCGAAGTGTTTTGTGTGAGAATAATTGAGGAAGGTTTCATGAAGTTCCCTGCAGGTAGGTGACTAAGGCATTGCTCAATGGTGTCAGACTGAGTAACCCTCATCCAACTGCGGTTCGCGCAATAAATGCATTTAGTACAGCGCCAGTACAAATCGCAGTCAATCCACTTTATGCAGGTCGATCAGACCCAAGCATGCAGGAGAAGGAAGTCGCCGATCTCGGCGAACTCGACCGAATTCTCATGATGGATGTGCCCTGGCAGGTCGAGCATGTGGTGCGAGCGGTGATGCAGCAAGAGAAAATCAAAGTCGCCAGCTTCGGCAATAGGGTGCTGCCTTTTGAATTTTTGCGCGACCACTCGCCCTCAACGGAGGCGCGCGGTCATGGGCAGGGACAGGAAGTGCTCCAGACCGGCAAGCGCAATGTTGAGATCACTGCGATTGAGCCCGTGGGTCACTATGCGATACGCATCGTGTTTTCGGACGGACATGACAGCGGTATTTATTCGTGGGACTTGCTGCAGTCGTTTTGCCAGAATCAGCCGCGGCTTTGGGATGAGTATCTGGGCAAATTGCTGGCAGCCGGGCATCCCTGTGAAAGTGGGCGGGATGTGCCGATGATTAAGTCGGGTGGGGGCGGTTGTGCGGTTTGAGCACCCGTTAATTGATCTAAGTGATTTCCTATTTTTCATTTTAAAAATCATGTGATGAAAAATGAATGACGCTAGGTCTCGGCATCGCCGGGGTCCAGCGTCTGCCTTAGTGCGGTGTAATGAATGATCTCGTGTCGGTCGGTCTGCGCTGGATCTGAAAAGCCTTTGCTGTTGTGCGCCTAGACGGGACTAGCTTTTAGCTTGATTCAATTCTATTTTTGTTTATTTTTTTGGGGTCATGAAATCTGCCGTACGTCGATTAAACTCATTGGTAAAAATATCATGCTTATGCGGCTCACTCGGACCCTCTATCGCCCTTTTAACACTAAAAGTAAGGTGTGCTTGAATAGGGCTTTCTTTATCGCGGGGCATGCCCATGCGCTTAGCAATGTCCATGCGGCTAGCAATGTCTATAATTTGTTGTTTAGCATTTGCATAATCGCGCTTTATTAAATAATCTGGCTTTAGCTTATCGGTAAAAAATTGTTTGGCTGAGTCTTTGCGAACATAGAGCTGGATTCTTCCATCCCACAGTTCTCTCGCTCTCACTTGTTTGTCTGGACCGAGATTTTTAAAATAATTTGTAACTTGTTCGAGTGTAGTGTTTTCAGTCAGGGTTAATTTGCCAATGCTCATAAAATTTCTCCGGGCGAAATTGAATGCGGTTTCTGGTCCAAGGTATCCGGATCAGTAACTGATTTTCAACCGCTGTTCGCGCGGTAAGTGCATTTAGTACAGCGCCACTACAAATCGCAGCCAACCCAGGTTATGCAGGTCGATCAGACCCAAGCACGCTGGCGAAGGAAGTCGTCGATCTAAGCGAACCCGACCGCATTCTTATGATGGATCTGCGCCGGCAGGTCGAGCATGTGGTGCGCGAGGTGACGCAGCCCGCCAAGGGTAGCGTCGGCAGCACCGCGATTGAGCCCGTGGGCCACTATGCGATACGCATCGTGTTTTCGGACGGACATGACAGCGGTATTTATTCGTGGGACTTGCTGCAGTCGTTTTGCCAGAACCAGCCGCGGCTGTGGGATGAGTATCTGCTCAAATTACAGACCGCCGGCCATCGTGGGGAGAGTGGGCGGGATGTGCCGATGATTAAGTCGGGTGGGGGCGGTTGTTCGGTTTGAGTATCCAGAAATTAATAAAGTGCGGTTTTTATTGGATCCGAGCGTAAGCAGCATAAACATCTTCCGTGCTGATTCCTGTCGGTAGCTTGACTTTGATTCTGAGATGCGGCTGCTCACGCGTCAATTTTCTTGTTGCTCTGACGAAGGAGGTCAGTATTTCGTCTTTTTGCTTCTGATTTTCTTCTGCTGAATCGGACAGTAGCAATATTGGTATATGCATCGCAATAGGCATTTCAGCTAATAGTGCTTCATCAGGTGCATTAGTTTGATTTATCAATTGCGGTGGCATCCTGCTTAAAGTCTCACGGAAGATTACTTCATAGATGTCATCCAAGTGATTACCTACACTGCTTCTATCATCTGGATAATCAATTTTAAATAAATCAAATATATTGTCATATCCTGCAAATGAAGTTTTATCTTTGATGGTAATAGAGATACCCGTGTCTCCAAGAAAGATGACTTTGGAAGAAAAATCAACAGGTACCATACTTAATTGAGTGTGGAGTAATGGTGAGCTATCAGAGTCGATGAACACACAAGCTGCAATCGTATCGACAACATTATCTGCCGTAAGGTCGATTTGGATCGGCGTATTGTTTAATCGATTTTCCTTCATATTTTGGCGGGTATTTGCTAGAAATATTTCTATGCAGAGGTTAGAAATATAATCGCCTTTCAAAGTGAGTTTTTCAAAAGAATTGGAAGAATGTTTTTTTTGGTTGCTACCCCTTCGCAGTACAGCGCCTTGCCAAGCGCACCCCAAATTTATAATTTCCTCATAGTCGATAAAAACGGGTGGCGCGCTATTTCCGACATCATTTTCATTAGAATCTTCTTTTGGGAGGGCATTTTTTTTCTCCAAAAAATTGAATAAATGTTTTGATCGTTCTCTCGTTTCATCTTCATTAAAATTTAATTCTAAAAATGCCTGATAATTTATTACGTAATCTTGGAAAGTTTGTAGGTCTTGATATTTTTCATTGTCGTTTGTGATTTTAATTTTACCTTTAATTGATTCGATGGTTTCTTTTGCTCCTGCTTGTTTTTCCAGAAATTGAGATAAATTTTCAAATTCTTTTTGTAATTCGCGCGGATAAAAATGACTTTTGTGATTTGCAAAATTTTCTTTTATATTTAAAAGACATGTTAGCTTTCCATTTTCTGGAGCACTTTGATTAACTTTTTCCAAAATGAGTTTCTGAGCTTCTTGGTAATCACGCTTTACCAAAAAATCTGGCCTTAGCTTGTCGGTAAAAAATTGTTTGAATGAGTCTTTTCGAACATAGAGCTCTATCTGTCCACTTCCAATTTTTCTCGATCTGACTTGTTTGTCTGGATCGAGGTTTTCAAAGTATTTATTAACGTCATTGATCGACGTATGTTGGTTAAGAGTCAATTTATCAGACGACATGAGATTTTTAGGCGGGGTGGAATGAAGATTCTGGGCAAAGGTTTTAGGATAAGTAACTGAGCCTCATACTCTGTTCGCGCGGCAGGGCTATTTAGTACATCGCCGGCTCAAATATCAGTCAATCCAGGTCATCCAAAATCGCAAGCACCCAGGCGTCCTGAGCCTCGCAGCCGCACTTGTATAATGCACCTCCAACTCACCGAGCCCCGCCATGACCCAAACCCATTTCGGCTATCAGCAAGTCCCTGAAGAACAAAAGGCGCACAAGGTCGCTGAGGTTTTTCATTCGGTGGCCGCCAAATACGACGTCATGAATGACCTGATGTCGGCCGGGCTGCATCGGGTCTGGAAAGCTTTTACCGTCGCGCAGGCGGGTATACGCCCGGGTTTCCGGGTGCTGGATCTGGCGGGTGGCACCGGCGATTTGGCGCGCGCTTTTGCAAAAAAGGCCGGCCCCACCGGCGAGGTCTGGCATACCGATATCAATGAATCGATGCTGCGCGTGGGCCGGGATCGCATGATCAACGACGGTCTGCTGTTGCCTACCTTAATTTGTGACGCCGAGAAGTTGCCTTTTCCTGACAACTACTTTGATCGTGTCTCCGTAGCCTTTGGCCTTCGCAACATGACGCACAAAGAGGCCGCGCTGGCGGAGATGCGCCGCGTACTCAAGCCCGGCGGCAAATTGCTGGTGCTGGAATTTTCCAAGGTTGCGGCGCCGCTACAAAAGCCTTACGACATGTATTCGTTCAAAGTGCTGCCTTGGCTGGGTCAGAAGATTGCCAGTGATGCAGACAGCTACCGCTATCTCGCTGAGTCTATTCGCATGCATCCGGATCAGGAAACGCTGAAGGGAATGATGCAGGACGCTGGACTGGACAGGGTGGAGTATTTCAATCTCACTGCCGGCGTTGCGGCATTGCATGTGGGTGTGAAGCTGTAGTCAGTTAACGTGTAGCTGGTTTTGAGAGCGTCGGATCTTCGTTTGCGCCTGATGCCAGTAAGTTAAGCTGAAATTTTGTCGAGTCATTGAAAACTCGAAAGTCGCTGGATCCCGGCCTGCGCCGGGATGACATTTTTAGGGCAATAGTTCTTCAAAACGTCATCCCGGCGCAAGCCGGGATCCAGTGATTTTAAAAGACGCTGGTTCTGCCGCAATACCTGCCAACTTGAAAGACCATGATTACTCCCGAACGTCCCCTCGCCGCCACACTGAATCACCTGTTGTCGCGCCAGCCGCAACTGCGCGAGGTCTTGCTGCCGCACGCAGGCAAGTCGGCCCGCATTGCAGTCGGCACCTTGCAGCTTGAGCTGGCGGTGGCCAATGACGGTCTGCTGCAAGCATCAACGCAAGCCGAACCCCATGTCACCATTCGTATCAAGCCTGCTGACCTGCCGCAGATTCTGTCGAACATGAATAGAGCGTTTTCTTATGTCAGTCTGAGTGGCGATGCGGAGCTTGCCAAAGCGATCTCTGAAGTAGCGCAAGGCCTGCACTGGGAAGCGGAAGAAGATCTCGCGCCATTCGTTGGCGATATTGCGGCGGTGCGTATTGCGCAAGCCGCGCGCGCGACGGTGCAGGGTGTGCGCTCCGGCGGTCGCAAGCTCGTTGAGCAAATTGCCGAGTATCTGCTGGAGGAAAATCCTACGCTGCTCTACCGAAAAGCCGGCGAAGATTTTGCGGCGCAAGTCGCTGCGTTACGCGACGATGTCGAGCGACTCGGCAAGCGCATTGGCTTACTCGAGACACGCTCGGGGACAGGCGCAAGCCTAAGCCCAAGCAAAAGCACGAGCACAAACACGAGCACAAACACGAGCACACACACGAACACAAACACAAACACGAGCACAACCACAAACACAAACACAAGTTCAGGCACCAGCCCAAGCGCAGGGAGCGCCCGATGATTTCGCGCTTGTTGCGTGTCTTGAAAATCACCCGTGTGGCGCTTCGCTACGGGCTGGATGAAATCATTTTGTCCAGTGCCCGCATACCACCCCATCTGCGTCTCTTGTCTGCGATTTTTTTCTGGCGTGATCTGAGCGCATCGCGTGGCGAACGTTTGCGTCGTGCGCTGGAAGAACTGGGGCCGATTTTTGTGAAATTCGGTCAGGTACTTTCTACGCGGCGTGATCTGTTACCGGCCGATGTCGCAGACCAGTTGGCCTTATTGCAGGATCAGGTGCCGCCTTTTGCGTCGAATTTGGCGGTGGCACAAATCACTCGCTCGCTGGGTCAGCATCCGGATCAATTGTTCGCCAGCTTCTCGCGTGAGCCGGTGGCTTCAGCATCGGTGGCACAGGTACATTTTGCGGTACTAAAAAATGGCACCGAGGTTGCTGTCAAAGTTTTGCGCCCGGGTGTGCATAAGGCCATTGATAAAGACATCGCACTCATGCGTGTCGTTGCTGGGTGGGTTGAGCGTTGGTGGTCCGACGGGCCGCGTCTGAAGCCGCGCGAAGTCGTTGCCGAGTTCGATAAACACTTGCACGACGAGCTCGATCTCATGCGTGAGGCAGCGAATGCAAGCCAATTACGCCGTAATTTTGCAGGCTCGCCGCTGCTGATGGTGCCGGAAATGTTCTGGGATTATTGCGCCGAATCCGTCATCGTCATGGAGCGCATGCACGGCATACCCATCTCGCAGACGCAACGCTTGATCGATGCGGGCGTCGATCTCAAAAAACTCTCGCGCGACGGTGTGGAGATATTTTTTACGCAGGTATTCCGCGATGGTTTCTTTCACGCGGACATGCATCCCGGGAACATCATGGTGTCCACTGCACCTGAAACATTTGGCCGTTACATTGCGCTCGATTTCGGTATCGTCGGCACGTTGACTGATTTCGACAAAGACTATTTGTCGCAAAATTTTCTAGCGTTTTTTCAGCGCGATTACAAACGTGTTGCGCAAGCCCATATCGAATCTGGCTGGGCACCCAAAGATACGCGCGTCGATGAACTTGAAGCCGCAGTGCGTGCTTGCTGCGAACCGATTTTTGATAGGCCTTTGTCGCAGATCTCGTTTGGTCAGGTGCTGCTACGGCTATTCCAGACGTCGCGCTGCTTCAATGTTGAGGTGCAGCCGCAACTCGTGCTCTTGCAAAAAACTCTGCTCAATATCGAAGGACTTGGCCGCGAATTGGATCCGGACCTTGATTTATGGGCAACCGCCAAGCCCTCACTTGAGCGCTGGATGAAAGAGCAGGTCGGCTGGCGTGGTTTCATCGAACGTCTGAAGATCGAGGCGCCGCACTACGCGCACATCCTGCCCCAGCTGCCACGTCTGGTGCAGCAGGCACTCGAGGCGAAGGCAGAAGGGCATCAAGTCGATAACAGCGCTTTGCTTCAGCGCCTGCTGGCCGAGCAGCGACGCACCAACCTGCTGCTGGGTATTGCGGTGTATTTTGGTGGCGGACTTATCGCGGGTATTCTCGTGGTTCAGCTTTTGATGCGTTGGCATTCGGCGCTCTGAGTAGATTGGTATCTTTTTGTTATCAGCGTTGGCTGATACATGATGAAAAATTAGTGGCTGCACAACGAAAGACACTGGATCCCCCCTTGCAGGGCGCGCACTGGCTTGCAAGCCAGTGCCGTTGCGCGGGCAGACCGCCAGCGGTCTGAAACCCCCGCTTCACCTTTCGCCGGGAGCGAGTGGGGAATTCGGATCGTATGCGATCCGCCCACGCAGCGGTCATCACATGCAGGTGATGACGGTGGGAATTTTAAGGTCGGCTCAATAACTAAACCCGGGATCCAGTGTCTCTGGTTAATAGACCTGCACCAGGCTAAAGCACTGCCTCCCCCCAACACCCTTGCCAGCGACCTGACGAGATAGATTCTTAGTCAGCTACCCCATCATGTCCTCCGTATTAAGCCACAGATGTCATTCCGACATCGCCCTGAAACTAGTACTTCGCCGCTATAATCCCGCCTGTTTTTTCCGCGGAGATGTCCGCGCCAAACGGAGATGGGGAGATGGCATGAACACCTTGATGATCTTTGTCGCGCTCTACCTACTTATCTCGGTAGCACTGGGTTTGTATGCAGCACGACGCGTAAAGACGGCAAGCGATTATGCGAATGCCGGACGCTCACTGCCGCTGCCCGTGGTGATTGCCACGGTATTTGCGACCTGGTTTGGTTCGGAAACCGTGTTGGGAATTCCGGCCCGCTTTGCCGAGCATGGTTTGGTTGGCGTGGTCGAGGATCCGTTCGGCGCATCGCTTTGTCTGATCTTCGTCGGCCTTTTCTTCGCGCGACGCTTGTACCGCATGAATCTGCTGACTATCGGCGACTATTACAAGCAGCGTTACAACCGGCCGGTCGAGATCATGGTGTCGCTTTGCATCGTGACCTCTTACCTAGGTTGGGTCTCGGCACAGATTACCGCCATGGGTCTGGTATTTAATATTTTGACCAACGGCGCCATCTCCCTATCAGCAGGCATGATCCTGGGTTCGGCCATCGTGCTGACGTACACCCTGTTTGGTGGCATGTGGGCGGTGGCGCTGACAGATTCATTTCAGATGACGCTGATTATCGCCGGCCTCTTGTACATCGTCTGGGTGATTGCCGGCGAAGCGGGTGGGGCCGGTGTCGTGATTGCGCATGCGAATCAGGCTGGCAAGCTTAACTTTTTGCCTGAGCTCACGTTGCCAGCGATACTGGCGTTCATTGGTGCTGCCGTTACGATCATGTTTGGCTCTATACCGCAGCAGGATGTATTTCAGCGAGTCATGTCGGCGCGCTCTGAGGGTTCAGCCGCCACGGGTGCTGTGATTGGTGGCTCGATGTATTTCCTGATTGCCTTCATCCCCATGTTTCTGGTGTATGCCGCGCAGATGATTGATCCGGCGATGTTTACTTCGCTGATCGAAGACGATCCGCAGAAAATCCTGCCCACGCTTATCCTGACCCACACGCCGGTGTTTGCGCAGATATTGTTCTTTGGTGCGCTTCTGTCGGCCATCATGTCGACCGCCAGCGGCACCTTGCTGGCGCCCAGTATCACGCTCACCGAAAACATCATTCGTGAAATCCGGCCGATGTCGGATCGTCAACTGCTGATGACTACCCGTGTTGTCGTTGTTTGTTTCACCATCGTCGTCACCACCTTCGCACTGGTGTCGCAGGGTATGCCGATCTATGAAATGGTCGGTAATTCCTACAAAGTGCCGCTGGTGGGCGCTTTTATTCCGCTGGTGATGGGCCTCTACTGGAAACGCGCCAATACGCAGGGCGCTTTATGCTCTGTCATTGGCGGGCTGGGTAGCTGGCTGCTGATGGAAGCCTTTGGCAGTGAATCGATCTGGCCACCCCAGCTCGTTGGCTTGCTGGTTGCCTTTCTGGGCATGATTGTCGGCTCGCTCCTGCCTGAGCGCCAAAAGCTCGCCGCATGATTGTCTGTAGTGTCTGTTTGAAAAGTACAATTTTCAAACAGACACCGGGTCGATAAGCGCCGATTCACACGGCGAGACTCCCTGGAAACCCCTTATAATCGGAGGCTTTCAAAATTTTGCAGGACGGGGAGCAACTATGCCGATTTATGCCTATCGCTGCGAAGCATGCGGCTTCGCCAAGGATGTACTGCAAAGCATTTCCGCCGCGCCTTTGACTGACTGCGAATCCTGCGGCAAACCTGAATTCCGCAAGCAAGTCACCGCGGCCGGCTTTCAGCTCAAGGGTAGTGGCTGGTACGTCACCGATTTCCGTAACGGCGCCACGCCTGCGGCGAAGGCCGATGCCAATCCTGCTGGTACGACCGCAGACGGGACTGCGGCGGCAACGACAGCAGCAACGACCGCAGCAACGACAACAACAGCAACGACGACCGCAGCGACTGCAACAACCGCCGCCAGTCCGGCGCCCGCCGCTGCGAGTACAACGGCAACTCCTTCGGCCACCTAAGTAAATCATTCATGCGCAAATATTTCATCACCGGTTTACTGGTTCTCGTGCCGCTTGTGATCACCCTCTGGGTGCTCAATCTCATCATCGGCACGCTCGATCAGTCCTTGCTGCTGCTGCCACCGCAGTGGCGTCCCGAATTGCTGTTGGGTTTCAACCTGCCCGGTGTGGGCACGATACTGACGCTGGTGATCATTTTCATTACCGGTCTGGTAACCCGTAATTTCATCGGCAACCGCCTGCTGCTGCTGTGGGAGTTACTGCTCCAGCGTATTCCAGTGGTCAATTCGATTTACTCCAGCGTCAAACAGGTCTCCGATACCTTGTTTTCTTCATCGGGCAATGCCTTTCGCAAAGCACTGCTGGTTCAGTATCCGTGCGCGGGTGTCTGGACGATTGCCTTTCAGACCGGCGTACCCGGTGGTGATGTCAAAAATCATCTCAGTGGCGATTACGTCAGCGTGTATGTACCGACCACGCCCAATCCCACGTCCGGATTTTTTCTCATGCTCAAGCGTGAAGACACCATCGAACTCAACATGAGTGTCGATGAAGCGCTCAAGTACATCGTTTCTATGGGCGTGGTGGCACCACCATCGCCCGGCAGCAAAGCTGTAGGGCAGGCAAGCACCAGCACGACGCCCGAAATGGCCAATCACTAACCAATCACCGAAACAAGACAGAAGCGAGACCGAACAAGATGTCAATGCGAACACATTACTGCGGCCTGACCAACGAAACACTGATGGGCCAGACAGTCAGCCTGTGCGGCTGGGTTCATCGCCGCCGCGACCACGGCGGCGTCATTTTTATTGATCTGCGCGACCGCGAAGGTCTGGTGCAGATCGTCTGCGATCCGGATCGTGCCGATATGTTCAAAGCCGCCGAGTCCGTGCGTAACGAATTTTGCTTGCGCATCACCGGTCTGGTCCGCGCACGTCCCGAAGGCACCGACAACGCCAACCTCACCTCCGGCAAAATCGAAGTGCTGTGCCATGAACTCGAAGTGCTCAATCCTTCAGTCACGCCACCGTTCCAGCTTGATGATGAGAACCTCTCCGAGACCACGCGCCTGACGCATCGTGTACTCGACTTGCGTCGTCCGCAGATGCAGTACAACCTGCGTCTGCGTTACAAGGTCACGATGGAAGTACGCAAGTTTTTGGACGAGCATGGCTTCATCGACATCGAAACACCCATGCTCACCAAATCCACGCCCGAAGGCGCGCGCGATTATCTGGTGCCTTCGCGTGTGAATGCGGGTCATTTCTTTGCACTGCCGCAGTCGCCGCAGTTGTTCAAGCAATTGCTGATGGTGTCGAACTTTGATCGTTACTACCAAATCACCAAATGCTTCCGCGACGAAGACTTGCGTGCTGATCGTCAGCCTGAATTTACCCAGATCGACTGCGAAACCTCGTTCATGTCTGAACAAGAAATTCGTGATCTGTTCGAAGGCATGATTCGTAAAACCTTCAAGAACGCACTCAACGTCGATCTGCCCGATCCTTTCCCGATGATGGATTTCGCCACCGCGATGGCGAAGTACGGCTCCGACAAACCGGACATTCGTGTTCAGCTTGAATTCACCGAGCTGACCGACGTAATGAAAGACGTCGATTTCAAAGTCTTCTCTGGCGCAGCCAACATGGAAGGTGGTCGTGTGGTCGGTTTGCGCGTACCCGGTGGCGCGAACGAAAACGGCGGTATGCCACGCTCCGAAATCGACGCGTACACTCAGTTCGTCGCCATCTACGGTGCCAAAGGTCTTGCCTACATCAAGGTCAATGACAAAGCCAAAGGCCGCGATGGTCTGCAATCACCGATCGTCAAAAACATTCATGACGCCGCACTAGCTCAGATCCTCGAGCACACTGGTGCGCAGGACGGTGACTTGATTTTCTTCGGCGCCGACAAAGCCAAAGTCGTCAACGATGCGATTGGCGCGCTGCGCGTCAAAATCGGTCACAGCGATTTTGGTCGTAAAAATGGCTTGTTCGAAGAAGCCTGGCGTCCACTGTGGGTGGTTGATTTCCCGATGTTCGAATTCGATGAAGACGCAAACCGCTGGAACGCGCTGCATCACCCCTTCACCGCGCCCAAAGTCGGTCATGAAGATTTCATCAGCACTGATCCCGGTAAGGCCATTGCGCAAGCCTATGACATGGTCTTGAATGGTTGGGAGCTGGGCGGTGGATCAGTGCGTATTCACCGTGCCGATGTGCAAAGCAAAGTTTTCACGGCGCTCAATATCGGCGAAGAAGAAGCGCAACTCAAATTCGGCTTCTTGCTTGACGCGCTTCAGTATGGCGCGCCACCGCACGGTGGTTTGGCTTTCGGCCTCGACCGTATCGTCACCATGATGACGGGTGCCGAATCCATTCGCGATGTGATTGCCTTCCCCAAAACTCAGCGCGCGCAATGCTTGCTGACTCAGGCGCCATCCGAAGTGGATGAGAAGCAGTTGAAAGAACTGCATATTCGTCTACGTGCTGTGGAGCCTGCAGACAAGAGCTGATGTTTTACACGGCGTCGCGGCACACGCTGCGACGCCATTGTCTTGCAGTGGTTTTCTGCATTCTCGCTACCCATCCCATAGCATGTCGCCGTAACCGCATCGACCTACCTGAAGCCGCCGCGCTGTAGTTTTGCGATGTGTCCCTCGCCGCAGCAATAGCGAGGTAAACAGGGCATAA
>Ga0315905_10000704_pt1 | contig 36364 bp, 26 predicted proteins | sample LakEriMetagenome_5_FD_203522 | JGI IMG/M metagenome (GOLD analysis project Ga0315905, IMG submission 203522) | Freshwater fungal communities from buoy surface, Lake Erie, Ohio, United States - Buoy 4 MA121 | ecosystem: Environmental > Aquatic > Freshwater > Lake | place: USA: Lake Erie, Ohio... | reverse complement strand
AATTCCCTATTCTGAGATTATTCCGGGGCATAGCTCAGCCTGGTAGAGCGCTTGGTTCGGGACCAAGAGGCCGCAGGTTCGAATCCTGTTGCCCCGACTATCTTGAGAAAGAAGCCCAGCGTCGTTTTCGGCGGTGGGCTTTTTGCTTGAAATCACGGGCTTTTCACCCAGCAATCAGAGTTCAAATAGTGTCCTGTTCTATCAGGGTTGCCGCACTCGGTTTGCTGCAAGTCGTTTGCCTGCCACAGAGTATTGCGGTTCAAACGGGGACTTGATTGATGCTTTCCGATATGGTTCCCGTTAGAATACTCCGCAGTTCAAAGCCCTTGAGACGATCATTCGCCTTGCTGAGGAAGCTGAAGCACTAAATAAGGTTTTACATGCCATTGTGCCTCGGAGTGTTGCGGACGACGGCAAACTCATCGAGTACAGAAGAAACCCTTTGATGAAACCTCCAATTGTAACCATCACTCTCTGTGGCGTCCTATTGAGTGCCTCCGTGTTTGCACAAGAGGCAACGACCAAGCCCAAAGAAATTGACATCCTCGGTCAGTACCTCGGCAACTGGACTTCCGAAGTTACCAACAAGCCTGCCGTCTGGGACCAGAAAGGAACGAAGTACAAGACATTCAACCATGCCGAAATGATCCTCGATGGTTGGTTCCTTCATCATATTGAAGTAAGCCACATCGCAGGCGAGCCCGACAAAGTGACCAAATCGTTGTTTCTCTGGACCTTCGACCCGAACACGAATAAGTATCTTGGTTGGCCCTTTCAATCGACTGGCATCACAGGGCCATCAACGGGTGAATGGAATCCCATAACCAAGACCCTTGTGACCAGCCCTGTCGAACCGCCGCTAAACACAACCAGCAAAATGACGGAGCAGTTCCTCGACGCCCAAACGATCAAGGGCAACTTGACGTACATTGAGGGCGGCGGCAAAACCCTGATGGACATGGTATGGACACGGAACCGACAACCGGAAGATGCAGCCAAGGCGACACGTGAGCAGTGGGACAAGATCGGCACGCCCATTCAACCGCTGCCAGCCGAGATCAAGAAGCTTGAGCCATTCATTGGGGAGTGGGACTCGGAATTCATCAACAGCCCGTCCGTCCAATCGCCTAAAGGCAGCACATCCACAGGCAAAATGACGGGAAAGTGGATTCTGGACGGGCGGTTCCTGTTCGGCACGTCAGAGGTTGGAACTCACCGCTCGATTTGGCTCATTGGGTATGACACGCCCAAGGCAGCGTATCGGTACGTTCGTTTTACCAACGCCGGTCTGATCGACGAGTCTGTTGGTCAGTGGAACGAAGAGACTCGTTCCTTTATCTGGAAAGTCGTCAATGAACGACCGGGAATAACGAGAACCTCAACGAACCAGATCATCGGACAAGATACCGTTCTTGCTCACATTCTTGCCAAGGACAATACCGGTAAGGTTCATCAGGACTTGAAGATCAAGTCTACACGTCGCAAATGATGGGAATGAAACTGCGCTGTTATGCCCACTTCTCATGCAGAGGAGCCAAGCAAGGTAACCGATTTTCAAGCGGCTTGAATCAGCCGGACAACAAGGTCGTCCCACTCGGCAACCGATGCGATAAAAAGTTCAACTCGGGTTCTGGACACTCGACTATTTTTCCGCACAAGCCCATCGTCGTTCTCGGCGGTGGGCTTTTTGCTTGAAATCACTGACTTTTCGCCCAGCAAGCCGAGTTCAAATGGCGTCCTGTTCTGTCAGGGTTGCCGGAGCAAGATCGCTGCAAGTCGTTTGCCTGCCTGGGATTCTCGCAGTTCAAATCGATGGATCTTGATGCGTTCCGAAATCCGTTCTGCTAGAATCCATCGCAATCCAAGAGCGTTGTCCCCAAGACACGAGTTCTTGGAGAGAGGCTGAGGACATGGGTAAATCGGCAATGGCTCTGATTCAACAACGAGACAGGTCCACGATGGCGACACGAACGGTCTTGGTGGCTGTTGTTCTTTCGGCACTGTATGGCTGCGGCCCTCAGACGGCTACGAAGCCCGCAGAGGATGTCAGTAAGGTCTATCATGTAAATGCCATACTGGAAGGCTCGGACAAGCATTTTCACCTCCGTTTTATTACGAAAAATGACAAGCCGGTTCTGGTCTTATGGGACGACATACAGGGATCCATCAGCTTGCCATCCTACAATGAGAGCAGCGGTGTATTGACCATTAAGGGCGAATGGATATTTTTGTCGCCTCAGATCTATCGAGGCGGGTTCTCCGGTGAAATTCAAGACAGCGATAAAGGGCAGCTTACCATCAAGGATCAAACCTACGACTTGGCGAAAGGCGGGTTGATCCTGCTCTCGGGCAAGGACAGCGATGTGCGTGTCAAGCAACTGAGCAGGGATCTAGGCGAACTCATGAAACAATACACCGAAGACGGGAGCAAGCTCAACAATTATACGCCGCAGGATTACGTTACGATTCAACTCGACGATTCTGAAATCAAGGACTTTTTCTCTCCGCTGGAAGTTCCAAAGTAAGGCGATTCGAGAACTGCCGCCGTGGCATTGAGGGAGATCCTCGTCCGATATTCAAACGAGAAGTCCGCCTCTCATGCCGCTTGAATCAGTTGGACAACATAGTCGTCCAAGTCAGCAATGCCGGTCAGGAAAAGTCCTGTTGGGCTTCTGAACTCTCGATTATTCTTCTGGAGAATCCCATCGTCGTTCTCGACGGTGGGCTTTTTGTTTGCCCAGCGAAGCTGGCAAGCCGAGTTCAAACGGCGTCCTGTTCTGTCAGGGTAGTCGGAACAAGATTGCTGCAAGTCGTTTGCCTGCCACCGATTCCTGTGGTTCAAACGGTGGTTTCCCGATGATTTCCCAAATCCGATCAGCTAAAATTCACCTCGCTCAACCCCAACAAATTCAAGCGAGGAAACAGAAATGTCCCCCAATGTGAATTGGTTCGCCTTTCTGGCAACCGTTTGTGTTTCAGTGATCTCCTCAGCCGCCGAGCCAACCGCACCCAAGCCGCCCGAATTGAAAGTTCTCGAACGACTTGTCGGCACTTGGAATTCTGAGTCGGTAAGTAGAGTGGCAGTGTGGACGCCCGTAGAAGCCCGTGCGAAAGGTGTCCTGACCAGAGAGTGGGTGTTGGATGGCCGGTTCGTGCAGGAGAAGTCTAAACAGTCGGATGGGGATGCCATCGTGATGTTTTCCTTCGATGCCGAAAAGAAGGTGTATCGCTGGTGGTTGTTCAACTCACACGGCCATTCGATGGAGACGCAAGGGCAATGGGATGAGACTACCCACACCTTTATGTTCACCTCTGATGTGGGCGGGTTGAAGAATTCTTCAACGATCAGGTTTATTGACGAAGACACTCACAAATGGACGGCGGTCGTGAAAGATGCCCAAGGTAAAGTGTTTTACGACGGTGAAGGCAAATGTACTCGGCGGAAGTAGTTATGCCGCCTGAATAAGTTGAATGACAAGGGATTCCAACTCGGCTACCGAGGCGATAAAAAGTTCAACTGGGGTTCTGAACTCTCGACTTTTTTCCAAAGTAAGCCCTTCGATCAACGAGTCGAAGAGTTTTCTCCTTTCCAAATAAAGAGTTGCGCCGTCAAGAGCCAGGTTCAAACAGACGATTTCCAGCAAACGCCGCTTGGCGTCGAAATCGGCCCGATCCCATTTGGCGACAAGGTTTTGCGAGAGTTCAAGCGCCTTGTTCGCAAGATCGGCGTTTTAATGCCGACCCCATGTCTGAGCCTCGGCTTCAAGAGTCAACCGTGACTACCGCTACCGAAGTTCCCGGCTCTTTATTGTGTAGAGGTCGCCTTCGATCTCCTAGTGCAACCGCATGTCCAGAAGTTCGTCTTGCTGGCATCGGAGTTCCGCAAGCTGCTTGTTGATCTCGACTACCCGCTCGCTTGCTTCCTTCTGTTCGGATTGCGTCCGCTTCCGCAGAACCTCCACCACCCAATCCCGAACGTCATCGTCGGCAATACGAAGCGTCTGGAAGATCGCAAGGATTTGCTCGTACAGGGCGGCTTGCTTGAGCCGGATGCGGGGATGGTATACTTCGCGCAACGGTAGTAGAAGTACTTGCGGACGCCACCGCCCTTCAGTTTCTTGGCGACCGCCTCATTCGTGATCGTGTGGCCACAATGACCGCAGGTGATAAACACGCCGCCGTAAAGAAACTCATGGGCTTGAGATCCCCTGACTCTGAAAGTCTGAACTTGCACTCAGGTCGTAGCATCAACGATGTGGTGGTGCGTGCCGGGCTACCATTCGCTCTGGAACCAAATCTGGCTGATGTATGACCGATCTTAAGAATGTCCGCGATCTTCCTCCGGGTGAACCAAGCCTTTAATAGAGTGTACCGAAAGCCCTCCCGTACAAGTCGCTCGAAAGCGTCATCAAGCGTGCAGCCGTGATAAGCGTATAACTCGAAGGTACGGCGGACGGTGCGGCCATGCTCGGCATGAACGCAAACCAGTGACCGACCTCTTTCAGGTAGTTTTCGGGGCCGTAGGGTGCTTTCTGCGGAAACAATCCCGCCATCACTCGGCGTTCTACACCCTCCTTGATGTCAACCGATTGCTGTTGAGTCTGGAACATCGCCATGTTCGCTAAATTGCCGACGCTCATCCAACCTGCGGGCGTGTGCGGCAAGGGTTGTGAAGTAAACTCCACCAGTACCCTATTCCGGTGTTCAGGAGATTTGGGAAGGCAACTACCAGCGACTCGATGCGTTACTCGCCGAGTTGAACCAAGGACAGAAAAAGGAGCGAAAGAAATGAAACCTGCTGAAATGGGCACGCTGTCAGAACGAGAAGTGCTGGTGAAACGCAGCTTTAATGCGTCGGTCAATCTTGTGTGGCAGGCATATACGGATCCCGCGCTGATGCGTCGTTGGCTAACGGCCATACCCGGATGGTCGATGCCGGTTTGCGAGATGACGACCCATGTGGGTGGGAAGTATCGCTGGCGCTGGCGAGACAACGCGAATGGCCAAGAGTTTGGGTTCACGGGAGAGATGCTAGAGGTCGCATTGCATTCGAAGATTGCGCATACGCAAATCTACGACACGGGCGACTGCGACTTTGGATCGATAGGAGGTGAGCAGTCGATTATCACCGTGACTTTCAACGAGACCAACGGGATCACGCATGTGGTGACCTCGATCAAATATGCATCGAAGGTCGATCGCGATGCGGCAATGTCAACCGGAATGACGGACGGCATGGAGATGAACTACAAGCAGCTCGACGGAGTCCTGGCGAGTTAGGTCGCGTTGCATTGCTAACGCACCTTCATCCGCATTCGACAGATCGGCCATCATTAGTCTGGAGTTTACCATCTTCGAGTTTCCGTTGAACTCCAGCTTCCCAGCCCCGGGTGTCGGCCAGAAAAAGTTCGATAGCCGTCTTGTTGCCACGAATGGAAATAAATATGCCACAAGCTCTTTGTTTTTTATGGTTTGCGGCTTTCTTTTTTTTGGTGGGTACAAAAAAGATATCTTGGGCGGTGTAATTACCCGGGCTGGGTGAAGTAATCAGGGCAAACCCCAGTCGCAAGCCGTTGGAATGGGGCAGTGAATTACCAAGTTGTCAAAGAACCAGGAACAGTCAGTAGTGGGGCTGCCCCGGGGCTTACCGTTGGAATTGCCCTGCATGTTTCGCTAACATTCCCTAGGTTTGATGGGCTGAGCTGGTTCGTTACGAGATGGATTTTGGAAATTTTTTGGAAGAGTCAAAAAGGCCGGGATGATATACTTTGATAATGACTGATGGGCTGGCCAATTGGCTGGGGATCGATTAACTGTGTTAGGTGCGTTGACTAAACAGACTGATGGAAATGAACCCATGAGCCATTTGCACTTTGATAACCCATTTGATCGGCGCAGTTTTTTGGCGGCAGGTATTGGGCTGATAACTGCGCGCGGGGAGGGGGCGTGGGCGCAAGGAGAAGAATCTGATGCAAGCTTGGTGGAAGAGAGGGACCTTGCTGGCTTGCAGGTAGCGCTTGAGACTGGGAAGGTATCTTCAAGGGCCTTGGTGCAAGCCTACCTTGACCGGATTGAGGCTATTGATTGCAAAGGGCCGATGCTGAACAGCGTGATCGAGGTTAACCCGGAGGCTTTGGCAATAGCCCAAGAGCTGGATCGCGAGAGGAAAGACAAAGGGCCCCGCGGCCCATTGCACGGTATTCCGATTCTTTTGAAAGACAATATTGCTACCGGTGACCGCATGGAAACGACGGCAGGGTCGTTGGCTTTGGTTGGATTGAAGCCGCCCAAGGATGCTGTGGTAGCGGAGCGATTGCGCCAGGCTGGGGCTGTGATAATGGGGAAAACAAATTTGAGCGAATGGGCAAACGCTCGCAGCTCCAATTCGACCAGCGGGTGGAGCGGGCGAGGTGGCTTGACCAAAAATCCTTATGCGCTGGACCGGAATCCATCCGGATCCAGCTCAGGTTCTGGAGCGGCGGTGGCCGCCAGCTTGTGCGCTGCGGCCGTGGGAACCGAGACGGACGGATCGATCCTTTCACCCGCCTCTGCCAATGGTGTTGTCGGGCTGAAACCAACGGTGGGTTTGGTTAGCCGAACTGGCATCATCCCGATTTCTGCGTCGCAGGATACCGCCGGGCCGATGGCCCGCACGGTGCGGGATGCAGCCATCTTGTTGGGGGGTATGGTGGGGAATGACCCGGATGACAAGGCGGATTTGGTCTCTAGCCGGCCTGATGGATTACCAAAAGATTACACCAAGGCTTTACAAGCTGGCGGCCTGAAAGGTGTGCGCATTGGCGTGGCGCGGAATTTTTTCAATTTTCAGGAAAATGTCGATCCAATTTTGGCGAAGGCACTGGAGCTGCTTAGTGCCGAGGGGGCAGTGCTAGTTGACAGCAATGACTTACCCAAGGGAGGCAGCTTTGGCGGGGCAGAAACGATAGTTTTATATTATGAGATGAAAGCGGGATTGAATGCCTACTTTGCCACTTTGGGGCCAACTTCCCCAATTCGCACGGTGGAGGATGTGCTTGCCTTTAATAAGAAAAATGCAGGCCGGGAGCTTCAATACTTTGGTCAGGATTTTTTGGAGAAGGTTGCCACAAGGGGCGATTTGGACAGCAAGGAGTATAAGGATGCCTTGGCCCGGTGCAAGCGTGTGACTCGCAAAGAAGGCTTGGACCAAGTGATGGGCAATTTGAAGCTGGACGCTGTTGTCGGGCCTTGTAGCGGCCCACCTGGTGTGACAGATTTGGTGTCAGGTGATCGGTCTAGCGGCGGATACGACCTGATTTCGCTAGCGGCAGTAGCTGGTTACCCTAGCATCTCGGTTCCCGCAGGCAACCTTTGGGGGCTACCAATTGCGATCGCTTTTGCGGGGCGTCCTTGGAGCGAGGCCACTCTTTTGAAAATTGCATATGGGTTTGAGCAGGCTGTCAAAGCGCGCAAGGCTCCGAGATTTTTGCCAACAGTGAAGCTGAAATGACAATTTTAGATTAGTAATTGTATTGGATAGCTTGAGCTGACTGCTTTGCTTATCTTTGGGCTGTGCAAAGCGGTAGGTCATGAATGGGCATGGCTGCATACTAAAGCTCGTAACCTTCGATTTGGGCGTGCAGTTCGGCCCAGCGGTCCTCGTTGGCAGACAGCTCCGCAGAGACGGTTTCGATTTCTGCCAAGATGTGCAGCCCTTCCTCGGTATCGTGAGTGATTTTGGATTTGGCTGTGAGTGCCTTCTTTTGGCCGTCGAGGCGGGCGATGTTTTTTTCAACTAGCTTGATTTCTTTTTCTGGATCGGCAGAACGCTTTGGGGTGGCTGATTTGGCCTGTGCTACCTCGGTGGGGGCTTTCGTTCTTTGGGAGGAAATTTCCCGCTCACCGGCTTCAATCTCGTCATTCACTCGAGTGACATAGTTCTGGTAGCTACCGTTGTAGTTCAGCACCCTGCCATCACGGACCTCGATGACGCAGGAAGCCACGCGGTTCATAAAGTGCCGGTCATGGCTGGTAAAGACCACGGTGCCTTGGAAATCTACCAATGCGTCGGCCAGAGCTTCCACGGTATCGACATCGAGGTGGTTGCCTGGTTCGTCCAGAATGAGGACATTGCATTCGCTAAGTAGGAGACTTGCCATACACAGTCGGGCACGCTCGCCACCGGAAAGGACGGAAATATCTTTTCGGGCGCTGGGGCCCCGGAAAAGAAACGCGCCGGCGATGTCGAGAATTTCCTGATCTTTTTTGCCACGGGCGGCTTTTTGGTGGAGGTAGTCGAGAACAGTCATTTTGGGTGGAAGGCTTGTGTAGACATGCTGAGCATATACACCCAGTTTGCAACCATGCCCCCAGCGGGCCTCGCCTTCAATCGGCTTGAGGGATTCGACAATGGTGCGCAGGAAGGTGGTTTTTCCTTGGCCGTTATCACCTACGATGGCCACGCGGGCGCCGTGGTCGATTTCGATGTTTACATCTTTGGCGATGATGCGTTCGGGGTAGCCTATGGACATTTCCTTGCAGCGCAATGCTGAGCCCTTGCGCGGGTCCACTTTGGGGGCGCGGATATTGGCAACCGGAATATCGACCTCGATCTCGTTGAGTTCGAGTTTTTCAAGTTGCTTACTTTTTGATTGGGCCAGTTTAGCTGTGGAGGCCCGTGCCTTATTGCGCGCGATGAAGTCTTCCAAATGTCGCATTTTGGCAAGGATGGCCTGATTGGTGCGTTCTTCGTGTAGGAGCTTCTCTTTTTGGTGTTCGAGATAACCTTCAACTTTGCCGGGGAAGTAGTTGAGCTTGCCGCGGGATAGGTCGAGGGTTTGGTCGCAGGTGGCGGAAAGAAAAGCCCGATCGTGCGAGACAATGAGAGCGCCTGCGCGGAAGTCGCGAAGGAAATGCTCCAGAAGGATTTGGGTGCGAAGGTCGAGGAAGTTGGTGGGTTCGTCTAGAAGGAGCAGATTGGGATCGTGCAGCAGGAGAGCCGCCAGCTTGACACGGGTTTGCCAGCCACCAGACATGGCCGAGATGGGGCCGTTCAGGTACGAGCCTTTCAATTCAAAACGGCCGGCGACCTCGCCGCATTTCCAATCGGGTTCGCCGCTGTCGCGCATGAGGAAGTCGAGAACGGTTTCGCCGGGATGGAAGGGGTCGTGCTGGCGCAGGTACCCAAGTCGGAGGCTCGGATGCAGGATGATCTCGCCACTATCGAGCTGTTCCTCGCCCAGAATGGTGCGTAGGAGGGTACTTTTGCCGGCCCCGTTTCGGCCCATGAAGCCCACTTTGATCGAGTCAGAGATGGTGACATCGGCGTTGTCGAGCAGGACTTGCTCACCGTAACTTTTGCAGGCTTTGCGGATGGTGATCAGAGGGGGCATGGCAGAAGAATCCAAATGCTTGCGGACCAAAAAGCCATTATTGCAAAACCATGGGAAATTTGTCAGGGCGGATCAGTATCAGGTTTTTTGTTGAGAATGGCCGAAGGCCGCAAATCGTACAATTCGCGGCCTTCAGGGGTGTATTCCGATTAGTTTCCGGCCTACTTTTTGAAGGTTAAACCAGGGTCGTTGGGCGGGCCGCCCACCATTTTGAAGAGGAAGGAGTTTTCCGCAAGCGCGGTGAGCTTACCCATGAGGGCTCCGCCGCTTTTACGGTTTAGCGCCATGAGATCCTCGTCTAGGGTGAAGGTGCCGTCGAAGGAGTCTTTTTTGCCAGACTTGTCCTCGATGGACCAAACGAAAGATCCATCGGCCTGAATGGTGAGGCCAATGGTGCCGCCACCGGGCTTTGGAGCCTTCCAGTTGCCGGTGATATCGAGTTGGATATCCTTGGCGGGTTCTGGCTCCTTGGGTTGATCAGCGGGCTTTTCCGGTTTTTCGGTGGGGTTGGCCGGAGTGCCTTCCGCTGCCTCGACGGGTTTATCACCGCCGGCGATCATCCAGAGGTTGCTCACCACGGAATCATCGGGCAGGAATTTCCTCAGTTTGTTGAGGACCTTTCGCGCCATCTCGGTATCCCCCGCAGTTGTGGCATGGTAAGCCAACAAGAACAGCGAGGAGGCCTCGTTGGGGTTTGAGGTGCAGCGGTCCTCAAGGGCGTTGAGTTGCTTGCCGTAAACATTGATGTCTGGATAAAGGGAGCTGAGGGTACTCCAGTTCCAGCCTGGCCCGCTGGCCAGAAGTGCGTGGACTCCTGCAGCGGCCGGGGCGTACTGCCTAAGCGCGAAGAGACACAGGGCACGGAACTCGTGCATGACCGGGTCCTTGGGGAATTCCTTCATGGCCTGTTCGGTGGATGCCAAGGCGGCTTGATAGTCTCCTTTGCGGAATTCCTCGGTGGCCTTGTCGAAGGTTTGGGCAGCAGACTCAGGGATGGGAGCCGGTTGTGCCGGGGGTGCGGAAGCATCGGTTTGGAGCGGTGCAGCCTGAACCACATTGACCACGGGTTGGGAGTAGTCGATGTAGGGTTGGCTCACCACGGCCGGTGCCGAGTAAAAGGGATTGACATAGTTGCTGTAGCCAAAGTTATAGGCCATGGAGTTAAGCCCCCAAGCCCCGATTCCCAGCGCGGCGGCGGAGCCAAGGCCCCAGCCGACGGCATTGCCCCAGTTGTTGCCGCTCCAGCAGCCGTTGTACCAAGGGTGGTAGCCCTGGTTCAAAAGTGCGTAGTTGCCGCAGTAGGCGCTGCCATAATTGGCGGCAGCATTACCAAACCAGCCGTTTCGCCCCATGTAGGAGCCGTTGCCACCGTAACCACCACCACCCCAATTGCCATAGCCCCAATCGCCGCCACCGGTGCGGAAATTATTGACCGTGTTGTTCTGCTGGTTGAAGTTATTTTGGGTCTGGTTGTTAACAATAGTGTTGATGTTGCCACTGTTGTTGATGCCTGGTTTCCAGTTGATATTGGGCCGGTTTCCATTGCCGACATTGAAGCCGGAACCATTGCCTGAGCCGCCGCCTGGACGGGTTGGCCATTGAATGGCGGGGCGGTTGCCACCCCCTGTGTTGCCGGGCAGTGTGGTGATGCCGCCACCTGGTCGGATGGCGCCGGGCAAATTTCCACCTACTGCAGGCCGGTTGGAAGTGGGCAAATTGCCGCCAATGCTCGGGCGGTTGTTGCCAGGAAAGTTAATGCTTGGACGGTTGCCGATGGTTCCGGGAAGAGTGTTGACTCCTCCTGGCCGATTTCCAACGGGATTGTTGATTCCCGGGCGAATGCCGACATTTCCTGGAAGGGTGTTGGCACCACCTGGGCGGTTGATGTTTCCGGGCAGGTTTGTCACCCCGGTTGGGCGGTTGATGTTTCCGGGCAGGTTCACACCGGGACGCGAGGGGTTCGACGGCCTAAGGGAGGGCGAGTTGGGTGCGCCTGGGTTTGGCCTAATACCCGGACGGATGTTGGGATTGTTCAACCCAGGGTTGCCACTAGGGCGGTTAAAACTTCCAGGTGCTGTAGGGCGGGAGGCACCAAACCCGGGCATATTGGTTGGGCGATTCATTCCCGGAGTTGGCCCGGATGGCCTCATTCCCGGTGTGGCGGGGCGCGGTGTGGCGGGTCTTGCGGGTGCAGCGGGCCTTTGGTTCGGCATGGAAGGCCGTTGGCCGATCGACGGTGGAGTTGGCCTTCCTGCTGGGCCCGAGGGCCTTTGGGCAGGGCCCGCTGGGGTGGGTCGGGGAGCTGGTGCAGCGGGCCGGCTGAAATTGGGGGCGCTGGGGCGCGGGGCGGGCGCTGGCCTTGCTTGAGGCGCTGGCCTTGCTTGAGGTGCCGGGCCGGGTCGGGCAGCTGGGCCTCCGGGGCCTGGGCGGCCGGGCCCCCCACTTTGGGCGAACAGGCCGTTAGGTGTAACCATCAGTGCCAAACCAGCAGTCGCCATCAAAAAGAAACGAGAGTTATGCATTTTTTGTGAACCTCAGTTTGTTTTGGTTGGTGTTGGATTAGGGTTTTGCCTGGCCTTCAGGGGCCTTGGCCAACTTTCGCACCAATGTGGAAGTTTGGTCAGGCTCGATGAGGTTACCAACCATGCGGTTTATTGCCTTGAACTCGATACGGTCTGGGCCGATAGATTTCATGATGTAGGTGGCCGAAGCCTCCTCCCCTTCGGGGGTGACGCCTGTGCCACGAACGACCCAGGAGTCGCCATTGGGGGTAAAGGTGGCAACCCCATAACCCCCTGCGTTGTCGAAGGTCCAGCCTTTGATGTTGCCGGAGAGGGGATCAACGGCAATACGCTGGGTGCCCTTGAGGGTTTCTTTGCCATCCTGAATCAGGGAAAATTCCCGGAGGATATGGGAATTATCTTCCGCCATGGAAAACTTGGTGCGCAGGGTGGAATCTGGTGCCTCGTCGGCCCATTCACCCAGCAGGAAGGAGAGTTCGCGAAGGCGGTCGGCATTTTCAGGGGGTGCGATTTCCTGAGGATATTCACGATAGCTGGCGATTTTCCAGCCATCGGCTTCCTTGGCATAAAGGATGCTGACTCGCCTGGAGGATTGGCTGTTTTTGTCCTCCACTGAAACAATGCTTTCGGCGTCTTCCATGGCCACAGCAGTGCCCAGCATGCGGATGCCGCTAGGGGTGAGTTCCAATTGGGCTCCCTTGTTTTCCTTGAAAAATCCGCCGAGTAGTTCCTCAACTTTGGCGGCGCCTTCGACCCGGTTGCTCTCTTCGTCGATATATTCAACCTTGGGGGATAGGGTTGTGGCCATGGCTTTGGCGTTGTTGCTGTTGAAAGCCGTTACGAAATCAATCAAGGCTTTACGAACCGGGACTTCTTCGGGTGAAAGCTTTTCAGTTTCGGCCGGGTTCTGTTTGGCCTCTTGGGCCAAGGTGGTAGTTGAGATCACCACACCAGAGACAAGCGCCGCGAGGGAAATCCCGCCCAGCCAAAGAGCCAAATTGCTGCGATTCATGTTTTCCTCGAACCAAAACTAAAATGAACCACCCGCCAAACATTGGAGAGGGGCAAAGCAAACCAAGAGTATTCCTACGTCCGGGTGCAAAACCGGTATCCCGCAATTGCGGGTTAGCAATCCTGCCTTTTTTAATGGTATCCAAGTGCTGGGCAGTTTTGGGAGGATTTGGGGAAAAATGCTGAAGCAGTGATTGGCAAATAAAAAGCAACAAGTTAATTTAAGAATATATCACTTGTTTTTCAAGCTCCAGTTTCAAAAAATCGTTACTGATCGAAAATTTTGACATTGTTTTGAACTTTTTCGTTTCCAAAGCATGGTGATGCCAAGACGAATTCTCTTCCCAGAACATCTGGATTTAAACGAGGTTTGCATGGGAATAAGATCTTGGTTGTATTTAGTATGTTAATTAAGCTTTGTTATATTGCATGGCTTTGGATGGTTCAATTTAATCTTGATTTGTATGTTAATATATTTGATTTTCAGCCGGATGCTGAAGGCATTTTGATAGCAACGGGCAAAGCAAAATCAATCGCTCTGCAGGATGGATTGGATGAGCCAGCCAGTAATCCATTAGTTTTGGTTGACCTGAAAAGGTAAGTGATTGTTGGTCGGTTTGAAGGCCACCACAGCACCATTCGAACGGTGGTCTGGAGCGAGGATGGTGGTGAGGTGTATTCGGGTTCCGAGGACGGTGAAACTCGTAAATGGAAAGTGGTTGGGCCTTCCAGCAAGACTAAGTAGGGCTTAGCGGCTCACTTCCAGCACCGCCACATCGCAGAGCCCCAAGGCGGTTTCTCCCAAGATCTTTTTGGCGAATTTTTGGTGTTGGGTAGGAACGAGAGGCAGGTCAGGGATATCACAACGGATTTCTTTGCTGACTTTGACAAAAGGTGGCAACAATTGTTTCAGCCCCTGCAGCGAATGGCGGTGAGTGCAAAGTACTACCGTTCGCGGGCGTGACAAAATGTCGGCCCGGAAAGCGTCGAAGTCTTTGCTGCGGAAATTTTGGATATCCGCCCGGTTAAGGCGCCAGGAAATGGCATGGCAGGAGCGGGGATAAGCGACCAGGCCTGTGTCTGGCTGGGCCAGTTCGGCATCGAGAAAAGCCATCACCCGGTTATCGGCAACCGGGGAACGAAGGGCTGCATAGGCAGGCAAAATCAGATGCAGGCCGATGCTTAGGGTGATGAACCATCCCACACAGGCAGATCTCCACCAAACAGTCGAGATCGATTGGGCGGCATGGCCCAAAAGTAGGGCAAGGGCTGGGAAGGCTGGGAGTACATAGGTAGGCAGTTTGCAACCGGAAAGACTGAAAAAGCCGATACAAATCGCCGCACAAAGGAGCCAATAACCTAGCGCATGGTTGCGCCCTGCCCGAACCTCCTTCAGGGTAGAGGCAAGATTTTTGCCCAAATGGATCAGCAGCAAGGACCCGGGTAAAAGTCCAAGTGCCAAAACCGGGACATAGAAGAAAGTGCCGCGAACATGGTCAAAGGGTTGCAGGAAGCGGAGAACATGGTGTTCCCAAAAATAGTGCTTGAGGAATTCAGGGTCGCCCAGAGCAAGTTCGACATGCCAAGGGATTGCTATCAGGCTGGAGCCAATTGCCAAGCTGGCCCAAGCTTTCCAAGTAATTTGTTGGCCATTTGGGGCCGGGAGCAACCAACGATGGACGAAAAGGGGGAGGCCCATCAAAAGTAGGGCGATTGGGCCTTTGGTCATCAGGCCTATTCCGGCCATTAGCGAGGCCAAGAGCCACCACCCACGGCGGAACTGACCTCTGCCCGCAGCAAACCAAAGAATAGCTTGACCGGAAAAGACCACCAAAGTCAGCAGGCCATCCAACAATAGCAAGCGCCCCATTCCAACAAGCCCAGGTGCGAGAGCCAAAAGTAGGGCGCCCCGCCAGGCAGTGGTTTCCCCCAAGGTTTTACGGCCGATGCCATAAGCCAAGAGGATAGTGGCAAAAACGGCTAAGGCGGGAATCAGCCTCGCGGCGGGTATGGAAGTGCCAAAGACCCGGTAGCTACCAGCCACTGCCCAGTAGAAAAACGGTGGTTTATCGTAATACGGTTGCCCATCGAGCAAGGGAACGGCCAAAGAGCCGGCATTGAGCATTTCATTGGGGATTTGGGCGTAACGGGTTTCGTCAGGCTCGAGCAGGGGCATATTCAAGCCGGCCGAACAAGTGGCCATGGCTATGAGCGCCAAAAAGACCCAACGGACCGGCGTGGCGGGGAGCTGGGCCGATAATTCGGAAGATGGAAAAAGGATGTCCCGGTAAAGGATGCGCCACCAATCAGCGAAGGAGACCGTTTGTGTGCTGGCAGGGTCTGACATCGCTTGACCTGTGACCTGAAAGTCCCGAATTGGAATACTATGCCAAAATTTGGCAATTTGGGTCAACCGGGAAGATGATCGATTTTGCTTATCCTTTGGGCCATAAAAGCCTTGCGGCCGGTTCCACCGTAAAGGTGAAACCGGCCGCCAAAGCTCTTCGCTGGCAATTGGGCCTTGGGCCCGAGCTACCCGTTATGGGGCAACCGCGGGGGTGGGGCGGAAGGAGGTTTGGAGCTGCTCCTCTTCTTCCTGGATGACGATACGGGGCGTGATCATCATCAGCAGGCTGGTGGTTTCGCGGCCATATCCGGTGTTACGGAACAGGCGGTTGATGTAGGGGATCTTGCTGAGTACTGGAGTGCCGTACTCGTTACGGGCCTCGCTTAGCCTCTTCAGGCCGCCCATCAACACTGTGCCGCCATCGGGAACTGCGACAGTGGTTTGCACCGAGATCGATTGGATAACAGGTTGCTGAATGAGCTGGGTGAAGGTGATCGGGTCAGCCGGGTTGATCTGGTTGATGCCGGGCTGGGGGAAGATTGGTACCACCACCGGGAACAGGTTCACCGGTCCTGGAACCAAGTTCTGCATGGCGATGTTGGGCGACAGTCGCACCGTACGACGGTCGGCCGAGATGATCGCCTGGATGGTGAGTTGGATACCGTTGAAGTAGCCTTGGGTGCGAGGCTGGAAGGTCACATTACCGTTGGGCAAGGTCTCCACACCGACATCCATGACGAAGAACTGGGTATCGCCGACGTTGATGGTGGCAGTTTGACCGTTGAACAGGGTCAGCTTGGGAGCCTGCATCACATTGGTGCGCTGGTCACCCTGAGCCGCTTCCATGAAGAGGAAGACTTGGATATCTGACAGGAAGGCCAGACCCATGTTGATACCACCACCTGGCGCTCCTAAGTAGTTGCCAAACTGTGGGTTGGTGAGATTGAAGGAGTTTTGGTTGATGGGGATGTCCAAGTCGGAGGTGAACGCTCCGGCCGGGGAGATGCCACCCACCATGTTGCGGAAGTAAGGGTCATTGATATATCCGGCGGGTTTGTATTGGCCGGAGGTGATCATTGGCTCGAACTTTGCGGTGTTGCGGTCGGTCTTGATGTTCAGGTTGAAGTCGAGACCGATGCGCTCGTAGAAATCTTCGGCGATCGAAATCAGGCGGACTTCCAGGGCAACTTCCTGGTCGAGCAGGCGTCGCAGGTTGTTGAGCAAGTCGGCTACCTGCTCCTGGATGTTCGGGGTCTGATTAATCACCAAGGACATGGTCAGCGGGTAGTACTCAATGGTGCCCGAACCGCCCACCGTGCTCCAAGATTGGGGCTCGATGGTGGAGGTGATCAGGCGGATGAGCGACTCCTCGGTGGTTTGCCCGTTTCGCTTGTTCCAGTTGGCGTCAGCTTGCGAGGTTTCGGCTCCGGAAGGACTTCCGACTGCCTGGCCACCCGAGAGAGAAAGCGGGGTCTGGATAGGGGAAGGTGCTCCGCCCGGGGCATTGTTACCATTGCCGTTACCATTGGTGCCGGTACCGCGGGTGATAAGCGGGTTCATGTTGGTGCCCGAGACGCTGCCATGGTTTTCCACTGGCAGGATAAGGTCGGTCACCTGGTAGGTGACGGTGGACATCTTGCCACGGGCCTGACTCTCGGTGGTGATCTGGAGCACCTCGTCCTTGACCACCCAGGTAAGGTGGACATTGCGAAGCATGAGGTTCAGGGCGCTTTTCAGCGAGATCTGCTCAAGCTTGAGGGTGACGGGGCGATCGAGGCTGATGCCTTCCTGCTCTAGGGCGGCCATGTCAGGTACGATGTTGATCTGGTACATCGCGCGGATGTCCTCAAGCACATCCTTCAGTGGGAGGTTGTTGAAGTTGAGGTTCACCGACTGGTTCATCCGGCCTTCGATTTCCTTCTCGGCGCTGCTCTTGCGAACAGGGGAACTGAGAGCGGTGAGGGGAGCGCGCTTGTCACGCAAGTCCTTGCGGTCGTTTCCCACATCGATAGGTTTGTCGGAGGTGAGGGCGGGGCCCACCTTTTCGGCATCGTTCAAGCCGGTAAGGAACATGTTCTCGCGGTCACCCTTGCCACCTTTCACTGCCACCAGCGCGCGCTGGGTTTTGGCCATGTTGATGGCCGCTGCTGCCATGGCGTTGTCAGGGTCGAGCTCTTGGGCGCGCATCGCGTAGCTTTCGGCTTCGAGATACTTGCCTTCCTTGAAGGACTGGTTGAAGAGCTTCATTTGCTCGGCAACCTTTTTGTTGCGATTGTCTTCAGCGAGCATTTTCTGGCCGATGACATTCTTCTTGTCTTTCTTGGCGGAGCCGTCCTGATCGAGGAATTCTTTCTGGGCCTTGAGCAGCTTGAAGTGCTGCATGCGGCTTTCCACCGGGCGACGGAGCTGGGCCACTTTAGCCTGGTCGATCCCTTCAGACTCAACCTGCTCGACATAGTCGCTCAGCATGTCGAGGGCGGCATCCATTTCACCTGTGCGGAATTTCTCGGCGGCCTCGCGCTGAACTTCCAGACCGCGTTGTTGCATGCGGTCAAATTTCACCTTACGCAATGCCTGGGCTTGTGCCAGAGCATCGGAAGCCGGGGAAGGCTCGTCGCCACCTGCAGTCAGGCCAGCGGCGCCGGGCAGAGGAGGGATGGCAGCGATTGCCTCACCTGGGATGGAGGATTTGGCTGTGTCTTTGGGAGCGGCGCCTGCAGGCAGGCTAGCCCCTGTCTGGGCGATTGACTCACCCACGGCAGATAACATGCCTGGGGTGGTGATGATCTCCTTGAGGCGGCCTTGGCGGTCGGCGTCGAGAAGTTTCTCATTCACCGAACCCATCATCAGTTTGGCTTGTGAATATTCGCGGCGATTGAAAGCGCTGACCATGGCGTCGAAGTTGCGACGGCTGGAAAGGGCCTTCTGGTTCAGTTCTTCAATATCGATAGAGCGCAGGACGGTAGTGGCATCATCGGCAACACCATAAGGACCTTGGAAGGCCTCTTCAGCAAGGCGACGGGCATTTCCTGCTTGGCCGGCTCGCAGTTCCTGACGGGCCTTGTCGAGAAGGGTACGGCCCTGGTTGGAAGGCTGAGCACCGGTAGTTTTGTCACCCGAGGCAATCGTGGTACCCGGGAAAGGAACAGGCAGAGGGACTCCAGCCACTGGGGTTCCAGCGGCATCCTTGGGTGCCCCGGCGCGGGCTTGCTTGAGCCAGTCCCGCTTGGCGACCACAGGTTGGGTGTCGAGACCGAAAGCCATGGCTAATTGGCGGGCCTTTTCCACTTCAGCCTCAGCAGCGGTGAAGCGCTGGGGGTTGGAGTCGGCGCGGGCAATCTCGGAGGCTTGCTCCAAGTGAGCCTTGATGGTCGCCTGGGCTTGCTGGTTGAGTTGTTGCAGGAAACGGTTGGCGGAGTCGTCTCCACCGGGCTGGGAGGTGTTTTGTGCAGTTAGCGCCTTGGCGCGTGCCTCAACCAAATTGCCTTTCTTCTGCAGAATTGCTGCCTCGGCCAGCAATTCGCCGCCCAGGGAAGCACCGTCGACACCTGGCTTGGTGGGTTTGCTAGCGGGCTTGGTGTTTTTCGCAGTTGCTCCTGGAGGAGAACCTGAGCGGCTGGCAACAAACACCTCGAGATCTTTGCGCAGCGCAGCGGTGTTGTCATCGCCAGCAGCGGTGAGGGCCACCTTCATCGATTCGACCTGTTCGAGCAATTGCTGGCAGCGGTTGGCATCGCCAGCCTTAAGAGCCGCACGGGCATCAACCAGCAGGGCACGTGCCTGATTTTGGCGAGCGACAGTCGCACTTGCCACTTCGGTGCCAGGCTTGCCTTTGCGTAGCTGGGCTTTGTTGATGTCGGCAAGCAAGCTTTCTGGGCGATCGCCGAAGTCGAAGATGGAGCTGGCACCGCGCAGTTGCTTCGCCTTGTAGGCGAGGCGGGAGGCTAGTTCATAGTCGCCACTTTCGTATGCCTTCCGAGCTTCGACCAGCAACTTGCCAGCTTCTTGCTGCTCAGCCTTGGCGCGTGCCTTGGTGACATCGGCCTTCAGGCGATCGGGCGAGTCATCGAATAGCCCGAACTTGGAACCGGGGATGGAGCGGGCGCGCATGGCACACTCCATGGCCTCGTCCAGTTTGTTTTGTGAGAGAGCCTTGCGACCATGGGCCAAAATACCCTTGGCATCCTTGATTTCGGCCGGGATTGCGATGGAGGAGTCAACCTTGGCATCCGCAACTTCAGCCAGCAAGGCGGCGGAGGCGCCTTCACCTGCAGATTTAGCTGTTTTCAAACCGGTGGCATTAGGTCCACCTTTGGCGCCATTACCACCATTGGCACCGTTTCCACCCGTACCGCCATTGATGCCATTGCCACGGGGAGACTGAAAGTTCTGTCCCAACCCGCCATTGCCAGCACCCTTGCTGGAAGGATTTTGAGTTCCGGCACCCTTGCCGGCTCCAGCCCCATTACCCGCAGGGCTTTGCTTGCTGTTGCCAGCGCCATTACCAGCACCAGCGCCTTTGGACCCGTTGCCCTCGCCGTCACCCTTGATGGATGTGGCACTGGTCAATTGGATGTTGGTCTTTTCGCCAGCCGCAGCTGCGGTGCCGGGCTTGCCGCGTTGCTGCTGGATTTGCTTCAGCACTTTACTGGGGCTGTCCGGGGTGAAGAGGAAGGTTGCTGGTCCGGCGTAACGATCAGCCAGCCTGGCCAGACTTTCGGCACGGTCGAAATCGCCGTTCTTCAGGTTTTGGTGCGAGGCTGCCAGCAGAAACTGCGGGTCCTTGCGGTATTTCACAATATCTGTACGCAGCTTGGAGGGGCTGTCTTCAGAGGCGCCATAAATCGAGCCGTCGCCAGACTCTAGGCGACGGGCAACTTCTTCGGCCTCGTTGAAGTGGCCCTGATACATCTGTTTGCGGGCATCCTGCAGGTCGCCCTTGGGGTTGCCGGCGGTGGCGGGCTCGTTGTCCGGCAATGCGGCGCGAGCTGTGCGTGGATGGGCTTCCTCGGCCAGTTTGCCAAGGCGCTCTTGATCTGGAGTGGAGAGGAACTGCTCGTTGGGCAGTATGCGCTTGAGGAAAGTGGCAGCAGCGGAACGCTGGCCAGCTTGAACAAGCTTCTCCAGAAGGTTTAGCTGGTCGCTACCCTCTTGACGAGAACGCAGTGCATCTTGATTGCGCTCTTCGACCATGGCGAGCTCGCGGCGCTCAACCTGGGTCAATTCTTCTTGACGGGCCTTTGCCACATCAATGGCTTTGGCGGCACTTTCGTAGTCGCCTCGGCGTTGTAATTCCAAAGCTTGATTGAGCGCCGCAGTTGCCCTGGTGGGGGCAGCCTGTCGGGCTTTTGTTTCTAAAAGTCGCGCCGGTGACCATGCGGCTGGCACGGTGGCTTGAGTGGCGACACAAGCCGCCAGGGCATAACTGAGCCAGCGACCTATTCGCTTGCCACCCGAGTATCTGTGTTTAGCCTTCATCACGGCCTCCTTAAGAATTCCAAAACCAAATACAAATAAATTCAAAACCGAATGCGTACAAAGAATTTCCAATTGGGTGGGCTAATACGGTGGCAGACTTGGCAGATCAAGGCCTGTTGGTGGAAAACTTTTGGAAAAATGTCAATTATTGAAAAGTTGCCGTTTTGATTGTAAGTGTATATGTAATTTGGCTTTGCGTTGTTTTTGGTTGCAAGAATGCTGTTTTTTTAGGAAAAAAGTCCAATTTATTGCTGACTTATGGTGTTTGAGACCTAGAGAAATTTGCCAAGTCAAATGCCTGAATGGGGGGCATGAGGTATTTGGTGAAGATGTTGGGCGGGCCCGTTAAAAGGGCTGGGTGATTCCGAACCAGAATTGGGGCCCAACATCTTGCCCAATGGTCTGGGCATAATCGAGCCGAATGGTGGCCCGTTCGACAAAGCTAAGCAAAACGGCATCCAATCGCAGGCCAAAGCCCAATGCATGGGCGACAGGTCCGGCCGAGTGACCGGCGGCGTAGGCATCGCCCACATCGTAGAAAAATGCGCACTGAACGGTCCGCAAACCGGCAATATGGTCGCAAAAATCGGTTTCCATGTGTTCAATCACTGGCACACGCCATTCGGCGGAGCCTACCCAAACGGTGCTGCCTTGTCTTTGAGCGAGGCTGTAGCCGCGGAAAGCTTCGCTGCCGCCTAGTGGGAAAAATAGACCTCTTGAGGGGGCGCTGGTGCCGCCATATGCCCTTAGGGCCAATCTGGTGCGGGCCATCCTTCCAAACCAAGGGCTGAGGGCATCCTGTAGGCGTGGGGTCAGTGCAAACAGAGGCGTCAGGTCTGGCAATTCGGTCACTGCGGCGACTTGGGACCATATTTTTGCAAGGCCCGAGCTGGTTTCTAATTGTGTTTGGCCGCCTTCGGCTGCGACATCGAATTGCCAGCCCATTTGCGGGTCCCAATAGGGTGTCAGGCGATTGATGCGGTAATGCAATCCCATGACGGTGTTTTCATTGAACCGTTGGGCTCCAGCCTGGATTTCCCGTGCATAGGGCAAGAAGTTGCCGGTGTAGGTGGTGTAGCCTTCCAAAAAATCGAAGGGCAGCAAGTACATGCTTGAGTTTGGGAAAAGTACCTTGCGGGCAAAAAGGCTGGCACGCAGCGGGTTGGATTGACCATTTTGGAATTCGTAAACCCGTTGTTCGACATTGAACCCGGACTGAACGGAGGGATCGGGCCAGTGTTCAACCAACCCGTCAGCCCCAATGACCACATCGCGAAAATCTGTGCGATAAGCCGCATAAATGCCGCCTGAAAATTCTTGGGTCCTATAAGCTCCAGCTCGCGCGCCAAGCATGGTGGCGCGTGTGTACCAGGCATTGGAATAAGAAGAGCCATATAGCCAAGGGCCAGCGGTGACATTCAATTGATCGTTGTCTGTGGTGAGGTCAGATTCATCGAGGCCGGTATAGAGCCAGGTTGCCCGTGTTTTGGGGACTTTGCGCCAATGATTGTCGTGCAAGTTTGTATCTGGGATGATTTGGTCTGGATCCACAGAGATTTGTTCTGGTTCAGATGGCAATTCCAACACCAATTCCACCCGGTCTTTGCCCGCTGGATGCGCATGGGCCTGCCCGTCTGGTGATTCCCAATCCATATCCGTGGCAACCGGGAGGCGTAGGGAATAGCCCTCCTGTCCGGACAGACGAACACCTAGAGTCGTGTCTTCCACGGTTGGGCCGGTGCGTAAAAGTTTGACAACCGCGCGGACAGGCTGGTCTTTCAGCGCTTTGGAGCCCAGCAATTTGCGTGGGCCGTGGGTGGGAATGATCTCAACCGATTCGATGGCCCAATTACATTGCCCGGGGCCCCTTAGCCAGCGATCGAAAAACGGGGTCCAATCTTGCCCGGTGAAATCATTCAGCTCGGACTCGATATCAGACATATGTAAAATACGGTAGCGATATTTTCTTTGCACTACGCGCAAGAATTCAAAAAAAGCCTGTTCGCCCAAACGATCGGCGATCATGTCGAAAATTTTGCTGGATTTGTCATAGGCTAGGCCAAAGAGTTTGGCCAGGTTCCCGTATTGTTCCATGCTTTGTTGTACCGGACCGTCGCCGCCTGATTTGGCCAGCGTGTGCCAGCCCTTGGCGCGGTAAGAAGCGCGGGGGATATTTGGCATCCAGCCAAGACCTGTGGGCAATTGCAACATGCCGTGCTCGCGTCCATGGATGCTGTCGAGCAGCCTGTGGCTCAGGGCGGTGGCCAAGCCTTCGTCAACAAATGGCTCGCGAAAGCCATCGGTTCCCACAGCGTTATACCACCACTGGTGACAGGTCTCGTGCAGAATGAGGTATTCGACAAAACCGCCAGCCAACTCGGGCAGGGTGAACACCCTTTGGTCGATGAAAACCATCGAGCCAGCCTCGTTACCGTTCCAGCCGAAATACGATTCGGCCAAGGTGAACTCGTCCCACGGATAGGCACCAAGCCAGCGGGAATAGCTGGAAATGGCGGTGACCGCATGTTCCAGCATGCGGCGGCCCATGGGTTCGTGGCCGGGCAAGACTGCCAACCGCACTTTCACCGGGGGCAGGTTCTCACCGCGTTCAGCGGTGGTTTCCAAAATGCGAAATCGAGGGCTGGTGGCCAATGAAAAATCACGGGGGCCATTGGCCCTAACCTGTATTTGTTTCCATCCTGGATGGGCAGGGTTGATGGCTGCGTCGGATTGGGTTCCGGTGCAGGCCAGCTCCCAGCCCTCTGGCAAGGTGATGGAGGCGTTGTAAATGCCAGACTCATTGCAAAACGGCTGGTGCCAGGGCAAAAATGGGGTGGGTTGCCAGCCATGGACGGCATGGAAATAAGCTGGCACCGGCAGCCACTGCATCAGGTAAACAACCTCTTTCCATTGGCCCCACCGACCTTGCTTGGCATCGAGGCGCAGAGTGAATTCCAATTCAAGATTGACCGTTTCACCGGGGGCCACAGGGTGTGGCAGGTCGATGACCAGGTCAGTTGTTGTGGACCCGGCGAAGTGGTGTGGCAGGTCGGTGAACTTATTGGCTTCTTGGGGGGCTTTCTGGATGTGCATTAAGCGCAAGCTACGCAAGCTTAGGGCACTGCTTTTAACACCCAGCGCATCGGCCGGGTTCATGCGCAAGATTTCCAAGGTTTTTGCCATGGCACCGACCTGCTTTTCGGGCAGGACGAAATTGGCATGGGCATTGAAGATGAGTTGGTTGACAGGTGCGCCACCTGGGTGAATCCATGCGACTTTTTCACGCACTTTTACTGAACCACTAGCTGGGTCAATATGAATATCGAGGTCAAATTTAGGTAAAGAAGCGGTGGGTGAGGTTGAGTTGTGCGCCTGTTCAGGGGCGATGGCCTTGGGTTTGCCCAATGTTTGGGGTGTCTTTTGAGTGCCGGGAATTTGGTTGGGAAATAAACTGGGAGGAACTGGTTGGGACGGATTTTCCCCGGGGTTGCCCGTTTGTAAGGGGGCAAGGGTTAAAAGGGGCAACATTCCAAGCACCAGCCAACTCAAGGGGCGAAATTCCTCCTCAGCCGAATACAAGTCGAGTTCCGGGGCGGGTGTTTAGCCAATCCAAACCCTTGGTGTCAACTGTCAACTGTTTGAATGTGCAGGTAAGATTGGGCTTATGAAACGAATTACTCTATTCTCGTTTTGGGTATTTTTTTTGGCGGCAAAGCATTGCCAAGGCGGAGTTTATGGTTCGCTGGAAAAAGGGCTGAAGGGGCCAGAATCGTTTTCAGGCTTTCGGCTTTCTTTGGGTGAGTTGAGGGGCACAGAAGCCGACGACAAAACCATTCCGGTGGAGCCGGGCTCTTTGCGGGCAGATTATTTGGCCCTGCGGGAAAGGCTGGAAAAATTGCCCGCCCCAACGCCTGGGGAACAAATGGAACTGGCGGTGGCAAGAATGCGTTTAGGCCAACCGGATGTGGCTATGGCTCAATTAGAGCGTTTAGTTGATCGGGAAGAATTGCCAGATCAGGATCGTTTTTTGGGGATGCTGAATTTGGCCGCATGTTATGCGGCGCAAGCTACCAGGCAAGGGGATGTGGCATTCTTGTTAAGGGCGGTGACCACCCAAAGACGGGCACTGGATGCCTGGCCCACAACCCTGGAAAAGGCACCAAAGGGCTGGGATTTTGGAGTTTGGAGGGCCTTACTTGGTGCCGAGGAAGCACAGTACCGCCTGTGGCGTTCCCGTTTGCGGGAAGGGGCAAATACATTTGCCACGCTGAAGCTTGAGGATTTACGCGGGGGCCCAGTCCCGGGTTTCGGCAAAGAATATTCAGCCGGTCCTGCTTCGCCTGTTTTTTGGCGTGAGGCGGTTGATGATTTAGCCCTGGTTCAGCAAATGGTTCTATGGAACCCAACAGACAACCGGCTTTATTGGCTTTATGGGGAATGGCTTAATGCCCGTGGGGAAGTGGCATCAGCCAGAGTGGTGCTTGAGGAGTTGGTAGATGCCAGGCGATTGCGGAATTTTCCGGAACTAGTGAGCCATTGGCAAATATTAAGGGCTGCAGCCGATGCAATGCAAGGCGCGCCCAAGGACCAACCTGCCCAATCGGATGCCAACGCGCTTTCAGGGGCGGAAGCCGACAAAGCGCCTGCCGGATTGGAACTGCCCAACTGGCGTACCTTGTTAGTGGGCTTGTGTTTGGGTGTGGTGGTGTGCTTGTTGGCGCAAATGCAGTGGCGTAGCCTGAACCGCCGCCGTTAGTGGCGTCTTGACCTGTTTGGAAGAGAGTGACCTCGCATGTGGATCGGCGTGGAAATAGGCGGCACGAAACTGCAGGTGGCCGTGGCCAATGGCGCAGGGGAAATCCGCGAGATTTGGCGTGCCACTGTGGACACGGGGCGCGGCGGGGAAGGTATCCGCCATTGTTTGGCTGAGGAGATACCACTTTTGACGGCCAGGTTCTCGGGAGACCTAGGGCCCTTGAAGGGGATTGGCGTCGGCTATGGCGGGCCGGTCGATTCGGCCACAGGCACTACCATTTGTTCTCACCAGATCGAAGGTTGGGAAAATGTTCCCCTGGCAAGATTTTTGGCTGATGTGACCAAGGTGCCTTGTGTGGTGGGTAATGATGCCGATGTGGCTGGACTGGGTGAGGCCGAGCGCGGGGCCGGGCGTGGCGTGCGACCGATGTTTTACACCACTGTGGGATCGGGAATTGGTGGTGGGCTGATTTTGGAAGGGGTTGGGATTCATCCGGGGGCGGGGCTGGGCAGTGCGGAAGTGGGGCACTTGCGGGTATCTAAGGGTGGACCCGTTATTGAAGAGATTGGATCAGGGTGGGGCATGCAAAGGCAGGCCCGCAAGGCGCTAGAGACAGGGGAGACCTCCGTTCTTTCCCAATTGAAAGCGGAAGAAGTTACGGTGCCCGCCATTGCCAAAGCTGCCCAAGCTGGCGATCCGTTGGCCAGGAAGGTGTTGCAGGAAGGCATCGACGCGTTGGGCTTTGGGTTGGCCCAGGTGATGGCGATAGCCTGTCCCAAACGGTTGGTGGTGGGGGGCGGGGTGTCCCTGCTGGGGGAGGAAACCTACCTGGCACCCCTGCGGGAATCCGTTCGCCGCCAAACTTTCGCTCCTTACGCCAACCTGTTGGATCTGGTGGGGGCCGAATTGGGTGAGGAGGTGGTCCTACACGGAGCCATTGCCCTAGCGATGCTAGGGCGGTTTCAGGCAGATTGAGATGCTTTGACATTTGCTAGGAAAGCGATTAGATTTTTTTTCGCGTTTTAAGCCATTTAATCTGCTGGATTTCCTTGGGCCAAAATAGCCGCCATCTGCTCTAACACTTTGCAGGCAGTGTCCATCTCCTCAAGGCAGGTCCATTCCAGTGGTGAGTGCAGGTTGTGCTCGCCACAGGAGAGGTTGGGGCAGGGGAGGCCTTTTTCGGTTAGTCGGCTGCCATCCGTGCCACCGCGAACGCTAGTGAGGCGGGGGCTGAGGCCAGTGGCCTGCATGGCCTTTTGCGCCAGAGGGATGGCCTGGGGAGCTTTTTCCATGCCGTCTGCCATGTTGCGGTATTGCGGCTTGATGTTGATTTCAATGCGGCCCGAGGGGAAATCAGCCTCAATCGAGCGGGCAATGGATCTGAGGAGTTCTGCCTGCTCAGCCAGTTTGGCGGTTTTGAAATCGCGTAACAGTATGGCAACACGCACACGGTCGACTCCACCTTCAATTTTATAGGGGTGCAAAAATCCCTTGTTGCCCTCGGTTGTTTCGGGGGCCATTGACCGCGGCAGGCGTTCCAGAAGCATTCCAGCCATGCGCAACGCATTGGTCATGCGATCTTTGGCAATGGCAGGGTGGATGTTCACCCCGTGAACGATCACCTCGGCCAGATCGGCCGAGAAGGTGGCAGTGTCAATTTCACTGGTACCACCACCATCGAGTGTGTAGGCCCAGTCTGCCCCGAGGTGTTGAATATCAAGGTGGTCAGTACCCTTGCCTATTTCCTCGTCACAAGTGAGGCACAGGCGGATGGTGCCGCGCGGGAGGTCGGGTTTTTCCAAAAGGCGGTTGGCTGCTTCAATAATTACAGCGACTCCGGCTTTGTCATCAGCTCCTAGCAAAGTGCTGCCATCGGTAGTGATGATAGTCTTACCCACCATTGCGGCAAGTTCGGCGGATTTGGCGGGGTCGAGGGTTAGGCCGGGCTTGCCCGGAAGCGGGATTGGTTTGCCTTGGTAGTTTTCGTGAACCATTGGCTTCACATTGTTACCGGTGGTTTCAGGCGAGGTGTCCAGATGGGCGATCCAGGCTACCACGGGGCCAAGTTTGGCTTTCACACCAGGCAGGGTTGCGAAAACGATGCCCTTATCGGTTTGCTCCACATCGCTGGCTCCCATGGCCCTTAGTTCAGAGGCTATTAGCTTTCCCAGGACCAATTGGCCGGGGGAGCTGGGATAGGTAGTGGATGTGTCGCAAGCTGTGGTGTCAATCTGCACATAGCGGATAAAACGGTCCAAAAGGCGTTGAGCAGAATGGTTCAAGGCTATCTCCCAAATAAGAAGTTATTCAACGCCCTTTTTGGGGCATAGAGGGGCAAGCTGGCAGGTATCGCATTTTGGATTGCGCGCATCGCAAACCGCACGACCATGGTCAATAATTCTCAGACATCCTAGCGTCCATTGTTCTGGGGGCCATAACCCCATCAGGTCCTGTTCCACTTTTACCGGGTCATTGTGATTTGTCAGTCCCAATCGGCGGGAAAGACGGCCAACATGGGTGTCAACCGTCACCCCGGGGATACCAAAGGCGATTCCCAAAACCACATTCGCTGTTTTGCGCCCCACCCCGGGAAGGGGTACCAACTCTTCGAGTGTTTTGGGCACATGGCCATCGTGTTTTTCAACGATAACCTTGGCGCAAGCGACAATGTTTTTTGCCTTGTTACGGAAAAAACCGGTCGATTGAACCAACTTTTCCACCTCAGCAAGGTTGGATGTTGCCATGGCCTGCACGGTTGGAAAACGCTGAAACAGGCCGGGAACGACCAAATTTACCCGGGCATCGGTGCACTGGGCAGATAATATGGTTGCGACCAAAAGTTGCCACGGGCTTTCATAAGCCAAGGCACATTTGGAATTGGGGTAGAGTCGGATTAGCTCAGACATAACTTTGTTGGCTCGCTCTCGGCGTTTTGCCTGGCTTTCCCGCATGAATGCTCTCCGTTGGCCTTGGGCCCGGGAAGGGCCCTTACAAGGTATGATGGGGGATGAATGCGGCTCAGGAAAGATGACCCCTAGGTTAGTACAGGCGGAAGGAGGCCGTGGATGCGGCAGGTGGGTTCTACTGACGAGGCTGCCAAGGCAAGCCGATTTGCAGATTACCTTCTCACTCAAGGGGTGGAAACCAAAGTGATGCCGTCGAAAGGCGGTTGGGATGTTTGGGTGGTGGAAGAAGACCAAGTACCCAAAGCCCGGAAATTGTGGGCTGGGTTCAATTCTGATCCCATGAACCCGATTTACTCGCAAGCAAGTAGCGAGGCCCGGAAGTTGCGGCTTCAAGGGGAGCGAGACGAAAAAGCCTACGAAATCAGGCAGGCCTCCTTTGACCGTAAGGTTTCAAGTGGCGCGGCGGTGCGTGCCCCAGTGACAGTATTTTTGGTGATCGCCTCGGTTGGGGTTTATTTGCTGGGAATGACGGGAGACAAGGGTAATGTGCGCAATACACTTTGGTTTGCCGCACCCCCAACTGAATTGACGATGGGCCTGGCCAAGCCCGAATTGGGTGAGCCTGCAGGGAGTTTAATAAGGGGCCCTTTAGCTTCCGTGGCGAAGGGAGAAGTGTGGCGCCTGATCTCTCCCATCTTTATCCATATGGATGGAATTCATTTGCTTTTCAACATGTTGATGCTGACAAGCATCGGTACCGCTGTGGAAAAGGTGATGGGCACTTGGCGTATTGCCCTGATGGTGCTGGTGCTTGCGGTTTTTTCCAACTGTGCCGAGGCATTTTTTGGTCCCAGCCTCAAGTTTGGAGGCATGTCTGGTGTGCTTTATGGGTTGGCGGGTTTTACTTGGATGCTATCTGCCCGGGCTCCACAAATGGGGCTCACAATGCCTTCCAGCACCGCGATGCTGCTAGGTGGTTGGCTGTTGCTTGGAGTATTTATGGCCAGTTCTCAAGATTCGGCTATTCGCATGGCTAATTGGGCCCATGGTGGCGGTCTGTTAGCCGGAATTATTATGGGATGGGTTGTGGCAATGAATCAAAAAGACTGAAATTTGGGCAATTTTTTTAACTATAAATTGGCTTGATTTTACTAGGGCCATTCGGTTAGAGCCCCCGCCAAGAACTATTTCCCACTCGTATTTGTTGCGGGTTGGGGCATGTGGCGAGCAGGGGGTGCGTGATGCGCTCGAACCGAAAAAAGTGGCTGAAAGCCGGTTTGTGTGGTTTCGCCTTTGGGACCGGGCTGTTGCTGACCGGTTGTCGGAGCGGCAGTGGTTTTCTGTCTAAGGACAAAGGCCCGGCATCCCCTCCACCAATGTGGCAAGTTAAACCTAGCGATGCCGCGAATGCGGCCCGCAAAGCCTCTTCGGATATTGCCTCGGCCGAGGACGGAACTGGAAACGCCTTTTCACCGCCTGGTTCTATCCAGCAGACTTCTGCAACAGGGCAAAAAAACCAATCGGCAGGACGTGGCCAATCGACAGGGTTCCAGTCTGCCAACACGGGCGGGGCTCGTCCTATCACTCCGCCGCCCACAGCCCAAGGCTCTGCCTTCAATACTGCGAGCCAATTGCCGTTGCCCAAAGTTGCGGGTGTTGTTCCGATTGGTGAGGCAGCGCAACCAGCAAGCGAAATTGAATCAAAAATCAATGCTCCGGCTCGTGCGGTTTCAATTCCCGCACCAATAAGTGCCGTCCAAGACTCCACAACAGCAGCAGACCTGCTTCCGCCCCCTCCACCAACGCCAAATGGGGCCATTCCTGTCATTCCGTCGAGTTTGCCAGTAACAGGACCGTCAACGGTTCCAGCAATTCCGCCTACAACCGATTTACCTCTCCCTCCACCGGTATCAGGGGGTGAGGAGCCAGCTTCGAATCCAGTTCCGGTGCCTCCGCCTTTGCCGGTAGTTAATCCGAATCCGGCACCCAATGTAAGTGGCCCGGCAGTTCCTCCATTACCAATTGGAGGCAGCCAGTTGCCGCCTCCCCCTGGTAGCCCCACCATGCAGGGTTCGCCTCTAAGCATTCCGGCAGCGCCTTCAGCGGTTCCAAATCGTTGAAACTGAATCGATTGATAACAAGGACAACCCTTACGGGATTACCCGTAAGGGTTGTTCTTGTTATGAACCTAGTTTTTATTGAGCCAGCTATCCAACGCGCCTGAATGCAGGGCGGTAGCCACCAAGGCGCCAGAGATACCGGCTTTTTGACATGCAATTAGGTCTGCTGGGCCACGGATGCCACCCCCCAAAAAAATCTCCACCTCTGGGTTGGCCTGTTTACATTCTTCGGCAAGGGGCAAATGGCTCGGCCCCTCATTGCTACCCACGACTGCCAAATCAAGCAAAATGATCCGTTTGGCACCCATTTCAACCACCCGCTGAAGTAACTGCTTTGGCGATTCATCGGGCCATTCAGTTCGGTTTGCGTGGATGGGTAAACCTGCACGCAGGTCAACTGAGATCACCCATTCCTTTTCCTGACCTTCAATCCATTTGGCCAAATGGCTGGGGGATTGAACCGTTTCCGTGCCAGCCACTTGGACAATTCCTGTTTGGGGTGGTGGAGCAGTTGTGGTCAATCCGGCGTCAAGCCATAACTTCCACCCCCTTGAGATGGCAGAGTTCAACAAATGTGAGTTGCTGCCAATTCCTTTAATTTGGTCCAAGTCTGCCACATATGCCTGGCGACTGGGAATGGCCTGCTCAAGGGCAGTGAAAATGGTATCGGGATAGGGTGAGGATGCATAGCGGCCCAACAGGGGTTGGTAGTTGGACCTAATTCCCCGTACTGCATGAACAGCTTTACCACCCATGAGGTCGAGTACAGGCAATAATTGGAAAACCGAATTGCGCATGGTTATGCGGGCGGCGGGAAGTGGGGAGGGTAGGGGGCGGTTAGGGTGATGGCGCCATAGCGGATGGGATGCAGGAAGGTGAGCGAGCGCGCATGGAGCGTGATGACCGGCAAATCTCCGGCCCCCTCCAAGGGAATTCCGCCATAGAGTTTGTCGCCCACGATTGGCATGCTCCTTAGGGATGCTTGCAGCCTGAGTTGGTGCATGCGACCAGTTTCCGGTTGAAGCTCCACCAGGGTGCGGCCGGGCAGGCGCAGCAGCACCCGTGAGTGGGTGATGGCATTTTTTGCCCCTTCGGCGCCCTCCAAGCAGATCTCGCTGCGGGCTTCGTTGGGTACCTTGCGGATAAAATCAGTCCAAGTGTCTTGGGCGGGCAGTTCTAACTGAACCGGGTGGGATAGCCATGCCTGGTAGATTTTGGTCACTTGCCGTTCGCGAAACTGCTCTGCTAGGCGGGCGGCAGCCTTGGAACTGCGGGCAAAAAGCACCACTCCTGAAACTGGTCGATCGAGCCGGTGGGGAATTCCAAGGTAGACTCTTCCCTTCTTGTCGTAATGGTGACGCAAATAATCGCGGGCCATGTGTTCCAAGGCGGGAAGGCCCTCGGGAACGCCTTGTGTGAGCGTTCCAGCGGCCTTGTTGAATGCCAGACAGTGATTGTCCTCAAACAGGACCCGGCTGGAAACTTCCCAAGAAGTTGCCGGCTGGTCAGGTGGCTGGCTTGGGTTGATTGGGTCAGCCATTGGCAAGCAATTTGGCCCGGGTGGTATTGAGTGCTTTTTCTAGGACTGTGTCTTTGAAATCTGGCAGAACCGGCTTGCGAGCGGGTTGGTCTGTTTTGCGAACCACATCGCGGTCGTTGCGCCAGCGCAAGAAATTAATGCGTTCCTTGTCCTCCAGCTTGACCTCGTAGCCCTTGTCGGGACTGACGCCCCAGTCATCGGTTTCCTTGCTGTCGGGGAAGCGGTGGATGTTTTTGCCGCTGGGCCGCCAGTAGCTGGCAGTGGTTAATTTGAGGGCGCTGGCGCGGGATTCCATCTCGATGACATTTTGTACCGAGCCTTTGCCGAAACTGCGCTCACCCACCACTACTGCCCGGGTGTGGTCCTGCAGTGCGGCTGCAAGGATTTCGCTGGCGGAGGCAGAATAACGGTTGATGATGATAGTGATGGGGTGCTCACCGGCGGGAAGCAAAATAGTGCCGTCGCGGGCCGCCTCATAAGATTCTTCCTGGGCGACGCGACCTTTGGTGCTGACGATTTTGCCCTGATCCAAGAAGAGGTCGGCTATTTCCACAGCGGCACGAATGAGTCCACCGGGGTTACCGCGCAGGTCCAGAATGAGGCCGGTCATGCCCTGCGACTGGAGGGTTGTGAGGGCCGCCTTCATTTCAGCGGGAGCAGTCTCTGAAAAATTGATAAGGCGGATGTAGCCAATCTTTTTTTCTTTGTCGATCATGAAATCCCAAGAACCATCTGGCAGTCGCTTGTCACCCAAAACACTGGGCACCTTGACAACCGCCCTTTTGACCGTGATCTCAACAGGATCTTTTTCCCCTTCGTGGAGGATGGTCAGGGTGACGGGGCTGCCCGGTTCCCCCTGAATAGCTTCAATTGAATCATTCATGCCCAAAGATTCGGTGGTTTTGCCATCGATCTTCAAAATGATATCGCCAGCAAGGACACCGGCATCGTGGGCGGGAGTACCAACGATGGGACTTACCACGGTGAGTGCATTGCCCTTTTGCGGGTCGAATCCGAGAGACATTCCCACGCCGCCAAACACGCCTTTGGTCTGGCGGGCGAATTGTTTGTATTCTTCGGGGTTAATGAAGGTTGAGTGTGGGTCAAGCTTTTCAAGGCCGCCGTTCACCATCGATTCGACCAGACGGCGCTGCTCATCCGGGGTGAGTTCACGCACATAGCGTGTTCGAACCTCTTGGAGGACATCAACCACCAAGCGAACTAGCTCGTAATCACGGTCGCGGTCGCGTGTTGGGGCCGAGTGGCCCACCGCAAAGGCGAGCACCGCGACACCAAGGATTCCAAGTACCCAAGCAAGGTTGCGGCGGGCCATGGGATTTCACTCCTCGGAGATTGAATCAAAGGTAAAAACATAGAAGGCCATGCAAATAGTTTACCGCAACGGAACCGTCAAAAACGAGCGCAGCTGGAACATGAAGAGAGAAAAGCAATGGCATTGACCCAGAAAGGGCTTTTTGGTTGGTATGTCGGGTTAAGTTGCTGGACGGGAGCGCATGGACGCGCGCGATTAAAGGCCCATTTTTGGGGGTGTGCAGGATGCTACCGCTGACCCTGGAGGACCTGATTCCGTTGCCGGAATTTCAGGCTCGCCGAAAAGAATATCTATCGAGCCATTTACGATATATCGAAAGTTATCGAAAAATTCGAATTGGCCAGCGAGCCGTTTTGGTATTTGAAAACCGGCAAACCCTTTGGTTCAGGGTTCAAGATGTGATGCACCTAGCTCGCATTCATGATGAGCCAACGCAATTGCTGGAACTGGAATTACACAACCGGGTATTGCCTCTGGAAGGAGGCCTGCAAGGTGCGTTGTTGTTGGATAGTCACCTTCCGCCTGGAGACCCAACCTCATCCACATGGGGAGATTTGAGGGGGGACCATTTGCAATTGATGCTAGGAGGCAAACGGGCTGTCTCGGCCAATTTACTGACCACCCGGCAAGAAGACCGCTGCTGGGGCACAGCCCACTGGGTTCACTTTAGGCTGGATGATCAGGAGTTGCGTTTGTTGGCTGATAATCGGGAGTCAATCAGTGTCCGCTTGAGAACGGGAGACTATGACGGCCAAAGCCCACCTTTGACCGACGGAGTCCGCCAAAGCCTGGTGGAAGATTTGGCCGGCATGCAAGCAGCAGCCTGAAAGCAACAGGGGTAAAGAAAACACGATAAAGCCAGCTTGGAATGGGCATTTTGTAGAAATGGTGAGTTGGGAATTTTTAGACCTTTTGGGTCATTTTCCCTGTTTCCATCAAACGGACGAAGTCCTCAAACAGATAGCTTGAATCGTGAGGCCCGGCTGAGGCTTCAGGGTGATATTGAACGCTAAAGGCCTTGAGAGCCTGATGGCGAATGCCCTCAACGGTGTTGTCATTCAAGTTAAGGTGAGAAACCTCGACCCCCTGTGGGAGTGAAGTTTTCTCCACAGCGAATCCGTGGTTTTGGCAGGTGATTTCCACCCGGCCTGTGTTTTCGTTTCGAACCGGCTGATTCGAACCGCGATGCCCGAATTTCAACTTGAAGGTTTTGGCACCCAGAGCCAGCGACAAGAGTTGATGCCCCAGACAAATGCCAAAAACTGGTACTTTTCCAACCAGCCCCTTGATGGTTTCAACCGCGTAAGTTACCGCAGCGGGATCTCCAGGGCCATTTGACAGGAACACGCCCTCGGGTTTTAGGGCAAGAATTTCGGCTGCGGTACTGGTGCCCGGCACCACGGTGACCTCGCAACCCACTTGAGTGAGGCACTTGAGGATGTTGCGCTTCATGCCGAAATCGACAGCCACCACCTTGTGTTTTGCATTGCGGGCTTGCAAGTAATTGGTGAGCGGGTGATTGAGGCCTTCATTCCAATGGGAGGAATGCTTGGGAGTAACTTCGCGAACCAAATCCTGACCGGTCATTGTTGGAATGGCTTTGGCTTTGGTCACCAACTCGGTGGCAGAGGTACAGGTGGTACTCAGAACGCCCCGCAGTGATCCTTTGATGCGCAATTTGCGAACCAAGGCCCGGGTGTCGAAGCCTTCCATTCCTAATACATTTTGGCGTTTGAGATAGTGGTGCAAATCTTCGGTGGACCGGAAGTTGCTGACCAGAGGGCTAAGTTCCCGAATGAGCAAACCTTTGACTTGTACTGAAGAAGATTCCGTATCGTCTGGATTGACGCCATAGTTGCCCACTAAAGGGTAAGTCATGGTGAGAATTTGGCCGCAATAAGATGGATCTGTGAGGGCCTCTTGATAGCCGGTGAGGCTAGTGTTAAAGACCACTTCACCGGAGGTTTCTCCCTCGGCCCCAAAGGCTCGCCCTTCAAATACAGTCCCATCCTCCAGTGCCAAAAAGGCCCGCATCCCAGTCTCCCTTATCTATTTCGACGCAAAATCCCAAGGTTGAAGCAGGTGAGCAAACAAAATCAGTATATAAAATCAGGCCAAGCTTGGCCGGATTCCAACTAGAAATTCAGTTTCGTAGTCTCCAAGGGGGCGCCAAACCGGGGATTAATCACACCCGGGCGTTTTGATCGAGTCGCGGGAAGCCCCATTGTGGCCAATTTGGCGGTGAAGTTCGTCCACAATCCAATGGATTCCCACCAAATGAACCGATTCAACCAAGCCCATATCGTTGAGGTCGACATGGAAACAATCGTTGGCCATCGTTTTAAGTTTGCCGCCAGAAAACCCTGTCATGCCAAAAGTGCCTACCCCGTTTTTGTGGGCCCATTCCACAGCTCGAAGGACATTTGGGCTGTTTCCTGAGCCGGAAATGGCGATCAAGAGGTCGCCAGGCCGTGCCAGATTTTTGAGTTGCTCAAGAAAAACACGGTCAAATCCCTCGTCGTTACCCCAAGCGAGAAGGTAGGCAGGGCTATCGGCCAAGGAAATGACACGGAGGCGTTTTTTGGAGTCGTTGTCAAAATCTTCCCGGCGCAATGAGCCTTTGCCAAAATCCTCGCAAGCATGGGAAGCAGTGGACGCACTTCCGCCGTTGCCGATGAGAAATACAGTTCCATCGGCCTTGTAGCGAAGGACAATTGCCTCGGCGAGGCGCTCAAGGGATGCATGATCCATGCGAAGGACTTCTTGGGCAGACCGTTCGATGAATTGCCTGGCTGTCAAACGGGCACCAATCATGATTGCCTTCCTGCAAATGCCTGGGGGCTTAAAAAGTGTGACAAAAGGGCCGAAATTGGGCCTATTTTGCACCCGTATGTTGTAAGCATTTAAGTTACACTAAAGAGCATGAGCACCGACAGGGAAAACCAGCCTGGAAACTCCCAAGCCAAGCCAGGGGAATGGC
>Ga0315905_10000703_pt1 | contig 36386 bp, 35 predicted proteins | sample LakEriMetagenome_5_FD_203522 | JGI IMG/M metagenome (GOLD analysis project Ga0315905, IMG submission 203522) | Freshwater fungal communities from buoy surface, Lake Erie, Ohio, United States - Buoy 4 MA121 | ecosystem: Environmental > Aquatic > Freshwater > Lake | place: USA: Lake Erie, Ohio... | reverse complement strand
GCAACTTTCAACTCCTGTTCGTGTGGCGCATTACAAATGGAATAAGATCTTCTAATTTCTTCCCCTTGATGAAAATGCTTGATTACAATGTTTTGTCCTTCTTTGAATTCGAATTCATTTTTTAATGAGGAAGGAATGTCAAAAGTCAGCGAAACGCAATCTGCAGTTTCCCTAATAATTTTTTTAACTGTTAGCGTATGAAAAAGCTGTGCCATGGTTATTTTTTTATAAGCCCGAACAACAGGTGATCGAGCATTGCTGATTCTAATTTTTTGGTGTTGATGTTTTTTTTATGCCGATGCCAGAATTCCAAGCCACGCACGGCCGACAAAATAGTAAGCACCGCAACGTGAGGATCAATATTTCTGAATTCTTTTTTTTGAATACCGGCATTGATCCATTCAACAAGCCGGCTTTCGTATAATTTTCTCTGGTGTAAAAAATTGCTGAGAAAAGGATCTTCAAGTTGTTTCCATTCGTGATTGGCAACAAAAACCTCTTCGTAATGATTCAACATCATGCTGATGTGAAAACGAATAATCTGCTCCCATTTTTGGGTAAAAGATAAATCCGTTTCAGCAATTTGATGGAGTTGGGTGGTAAAATCATTGGCCACTTTAAAACAGATGGTTTGCAGCAACTCGTTTTTGGAACCGATGTGATTGTAAAGACTAGAGGCTTCCACCCCAATATGGTCGGCAAGTTGCCTCATGGAAGTAGAGGCAAAGCCCTTCTTGGTAAACAAAAAGGCCGCTTTTTTAATAATCACATCCTTTTTGGAAGTGTTTTTGGTGGAAATAATTCTTGCCATGAAAAGCTTGCTGCTATGAATTTACAAAACTAACGCTTATTAGTTTAGGATACTTTTGAAAGGAACAAATGAACAATAAAATAGTAAGGTGAAACCCATATAATAGCAGATTTATCAGCTAACCTCAGGTAATTTGGCTAGTATCCTTGGTTGCTGTCAATAAAATAATTGCCGAAAAGCTATGAGGTTTCGGCCAGATTACTATTTTTGCACTCCCCCAAAGAACCCAACCCCCAAACAAAGCGATATTGTTGTGCGCATAATTGTATGTTGTATACAAAGTATGCCCTATAAGATATTCACCAATGTGGTGAGATGATTTTCTTGTGGTTTCAGAGGTAATAACGGCCTGTGATGTCTATCACGGGCCATTTTTTGCCTCATCCCGACACCTCTTCCAAGGGAGAGGGGCTAATACAATTGCTTGCCTTTGTTGGTGTTATCACCAACAAAAAAAACAAACCAACCCGCCATTTTTAGGACTAATAAAATTAAAGACACCATACCCAATACCTTTCCGTAGGATTTCTATCATTTCTTTCTTTGTCTTGATACAAAGAAAGAAACCAAAGAAAAATCAAGGCAAACCCGATCGCTCCGCGCGTTTTGCCGAGCTGCCCGCATTAATATTAGAAAAGAAAAATCCCGAAAACAAGCTAGCCCACCATTTAAATGGTGGGCTAGCGCGTAAATTCAATATGCCTCCATTATTTCACCTTACCCCAATTCTCTCCGCTCTTTATTCTGTAAAGTGTCATTTCGCTGACTTTATATTTATCTGCTATTTGCTTGTAAGTTAATTTTCGCTTTGGATTTTTGATCATGTCCTTGATCGTTTTCACCTGAGTAGCAGTGAGTTTTAATCCAACTGTTTTGCTAGCTTGGCGTTTTTTATAGGCAATCTTCAATGGACTATTTTGTTGATGATCAGCTACTTCTTCTTTAGTTGCCCATTTCAAATTCTTGTACGTATTGTCGGCTTTTTTATGATTCAAATGAATAACATACTTGGCCTTTGGCGACTTTTTATTGCAAAACAATTTAGCCACTTCGCGGTGAATGTATATGGTGCCGCTTCCGGATTCCATATGTAAATTAAGTGTTCTGTAACCCGAAGTAAGCGAGCCATTCAACAGCTTGCCATCAGCAACAACAGATTCTGTATAGCTTGCGGCACGACCATGATTTGATACAGCATACTTCTTTTTAAGGTTCTTGTACCCTGAAAATTGCATTTGTTTCCAAATTTCACCCGGAATTTTTTTAATCATCGTACAAAATTTTAAGCGTTAGTTTTGGTTTTAATGTAGGCCGATAGCCGACTTGCGATATAAATATAAGATAATTACATATTAATCGCTCACTATTTTCAGAAATTCTTCCTCCGACAGAATTTTTATTGATGGTATCTTTTTAGCTTTCTCCAGCTTGCTTCCGGCATCTTCACCTGCTATCAAATAATTCAATTTGCTGCTTACACCACTTAGCAACTTCCCACCATGCTGTTCTACCAACTCCTCCGCTTGAGTTCTTTTTAACTTTGATAACGTGCCTGTGAATAAAAAGGTTTGTCCCGATAAGCTGCCCTCAACCATTACCGTTGTTTTTCCTTTTGGATGAACACCCAGCTGCTCAAGCGCTTTCAACATCTTTATGTTATCCTGATTTTGAAAAAACTCATAAATGCTCTTCGCCACTTTTACGCCAACATCCTCCAACTCCATCAATGCTTCTTCATTCATTTGTTCCAAATCAAATATAGATTCAATGTGCTGCGCAATAGTTTTTGCAGTTGTTTCTCCTACATATCGAATACCCAACGCATAAACAAAGCGATGCAGGGGCTGATTTTTACTGGCTTCTAACGCCTCCTTCAAATTATCGATAGACTTTGATCCAAAGCCTTCTTTATTATTGAGCAACTGTACATCAAAAGCATAAATGCCCGGAATATCAGTAATCAAACCCATTTCAAAAAACTTTCTAACATTCGATTCTCCTAATCCTCTTATATCCATAGCATCTTTACTCACAAAATGAATGATCCGCTCCACCACCTGCGCCTTACATCCAATATTTACACAGCGCCAAACCGCCTCTTCTTCTGTTTTAAATAAAGGTTGATCACAAACCGGACACTGCTTCGGAAATACAATGTCTTGCTCCTCTCCCGTTCTGAGTTCAGGCATTGATTTTACAATCTGCGGAATTACATCACCACTTCTTTCTATTAATATATGATCGCTAAGCTTGAGGTTTTTTTCTTTGATGTACTCTTCATTATGGATGGATATGCTACTAACAGTAACGCCTCCAACTGCAACCGGACTAATTTTAGCCACAGGTGTTACCGCGCCTGTACGGCCAACCTGAAACTCTACACCTATTAATTTACTCGTTGCCTGACGAGCTTTGAACTTATATGCAATAGCCCATCGAGGATGATGAGATGTCATTCCAAGCTTATCCTGTAGCGCTAAATTGTTGACTTTTATAACCATGCCATCAATTTCATAAGGCAAACCATCTCTTTCTTTTTCAAAGTCGCGAATGGTATGGACAACCGCTTGTATGCCTTTTACAATTTTTAATTCTTTTTTCGGACTTCTAAAACCAAGATCCCATAACAAATTCAACATCTCCGAATGGGAAAGCATTGACGAAGCATCTTCTGCTTTTTTATATTGAACGAAACTCACATGATACAAAAAGCCTTCAAGATTTCTTTTTCTAACAATGGCTGTGTCTTTGATTCTCAAGGAGCCCGCAGCCGCATTTCTCGGATTAGCCAAGGGAGGAACTCCTTCTTCCATCAATCCTTCATTGTACTTTTTAAAATTGGCTTTGTTCATTAATATCTCACCGCGAATTTCAATTTGCTGAATGTGATGCTTGCTGAATTCCGCAGACAATGGAATGCTTTTTATTTGTCTGATGTTGGGTGTAATATCATCACCGGTTTCCCCATCTCCTCTGGTTACGCCTCTTACCAGCATGTCGTTTTCATAGATTAATGAAATACTTGCGCCATCAAATTTGGGTTCAACAGTGTATTCCAACTCTTCCAGCCCCGAAAGCTCTTTGGCCTTTCTGTCCCAATCCAATAAATCTTCTTCATCATAAGAATTTTCAAGCGACAACATGGGCACCAGATGCTGAGTCTTTGGAAAATCTTTAATCAAACCTGCACCTACCCTTTGTGTTGGCGAATCCTTCGTTATACAATCAGGATGCGCCTTCTCAAAATGCTCCAGTTTTTTATATAAGCTGTCGTATTCAAAATCACTGATGAGTGGATTGTTGTCAACATAATAGCGATGTTCATGAAACCGAAGAATATCTCTAAGTTGCTCTATATTAGAAAGAGATACATTTATGGGCGATTTGGCATTTAGCCATTCCTGTGTCAATTGCTGCCATTCTTTTGCCTGCTCAGTTTTATACATATACTTATTGTCTCTTTCAAAGGTAAAATACAAACAGCCCAAATGTTGTAATTTCGAAAAAACTTTTTTATGCTCATCCATCAAAAAATCCTTTCGCTTCGCACCGCAACAAGTTTCCTGCTTTGTATTGTTTTATCGTGCTCTTGCAATCAGCAGAAAAAGGTATCGATGATTGTATATAACGCCAACATCTATACTGTAGACAGCTCTTTTTCAACAGCTGAGGCGATGGCGATAGAAGACGGAAAGATATTGGAGACGGGAACCTCCGATTACATTTTAGACAAATACAAATCTGACAACAAGATTGATGTTTCCGGAAAAACTATTTTTCCTGGCTTCATTGATGCCCACTGCCATTTTACAGGTTTTGCCACAGATAGCTGGAAATGTGAGTTGACAGGCACATCCTCCTTTCAGGAAATCATCGACAAAGTAAAAGCCTATAGCACCAATGCTCCTATGTACTGGATATATGGACGCGGCTGGGATCAAAACGATTGGCAAAACAAAAGCTTCCCCGACAAAAAATTACTGGATAGTCTTTTCCCTAACCGACCTGTATTTTTGAAGCGTATCGACGGACACGCAGCATTGGCCAATCAAAAAGCCCTTGATATTGCAGGTGTACTGCCGGGTAAACTCATAACCGGCGGTAGCTTCGAAAGCAATAATGGAAAACTTACCGGAATGCTCATCGATAATGCGATGGATGAAGTAGAGCGTTTTATTCCGCAAATTTCAGACAGTCTTGCTAAAAAATATTTTTTCGAAATGCAGCAAAAATGTTTTGCGCTCGGGTTGACCGGGGTGCACGATTGTGGAATTAATGAGCATACAGTTGATCTTATTGATGAAGCACAAAAACAAGGATTGCTGAAAATGAAAATCTTTGCACTGCTTTCAGATAGCTTGCATTACTATGATAAATGGATAGCCAAAGGACCATACAAAACCGACAAACTCCATGTTGGTGGTTTTAAACTCTATGCCGATGGTGCGCTTGGCTCAAGAGGTGCCTGCTTATTGAAAGATTATGAAGATCAGGCCGGCTGGAAAGGCTTTTTATTAAGCAATCAGTCGCATTTTCAGGAGGTGGCTGAAAAACTATCTCAAAGTTCCTTTCAAATGTGCACACATGCCATCGGCGACAGCGGCAACAGAACCATTTTAAATACTTATGCCAAAGTGCTCAATGGCAAAAACGACAAACGCTGGAGAATCGAACATGCACAGGTTATGGATAGCAGCGATTTTCATTTTTTCAAGGAAAACAATATCATTCCATCCGTACAACCCACTCACGCTACTAGCGATATGTATTGGGCTGAAGCAAGAATTGGTAAAAGCAGAATACCTTACGCCTATGCCTACAAGCAATTGCTTGAACAAAACAACTGGATGCCTTTAGGAACAGATTTTCCGGTAGAAGATATCAGTCCGTTTAAAACTTTCTTCGCGGCTGTCTTCAGACAAGACAGCAAAGGATATCCTGAAGCAGGGTTTCAGTTGAACAATGCACTCACGCGCGAACAGGCCATAAGAGGCATGACCATCTGGGCTGCCCAATCTGCTTTTGAAGAAAAAGAAAAAGGAAGCATTGAGTCTGGCAAGGCCGCAGATTTCATCATTTTAGACAAAGACCTTATGCATTGTAAAAAGGAGGAGGTGTTGTCTGCAAAAACTGTTCACACTTACGTTAATGGTGAACTTGTTTTTTAGCCAATTTGTAACCAAACTATTTGAAGCCTTTTTTATATCTTGTACATTATTTTCAATACAAACAACTCTGTCATGAATAAAATCTCTATTACAGCATCTTTTTTGTTTTTATCACTTATTTCTATTGGCCAAAAAACTGTACTTACCAATGAGCAGTATTTTAAAAACAATTTCAAAAACATCATCAATAATTTACCACAAGCTGTAAAATGGTCCGACAATTCGCATTTTACGTTGTTCAAAGACCGTAAGAACTGGATAGTTGATGCGGCAACAGGCACCATGACAGAGCTTAGCGAAAGTCCTAAAAAAGACGATCAGGTCATTGCTCCCAAAGCCTTCCTCAAAGGAACAGATTTGTACATAAAAAAAGACGGTAAGGAAATCAGACTTACCAACGATTCTGCCAAGGAGATTAATCCTATGATGAGTCCGGATGGTAACTATGTGGCCTACACGAAAAAAAATGACCTATATACAACAGACATCAATACCCAAAAAGAAACACGTCTTACCTTCGACGGAAGCGATATTATACTCAATGGTTATGCGAGCTGGGTTTATATGGAAGAAATTTTAGGAAGAGCATCGCAATACCGTTCTTTCTGGTGGAATCCAAACAGCAAACAACTTGCTTTCTTCAGATCTGATGATTCAAAAGTTCCCGAATTCACACTTACAGATGCTCCTGGCCAACACGGATATGTTGATAAAATCAGGTATCCAAAAGTAGGCGATCCTAATCCAGAGGTAAAGGTTGGAATAGTTAATGCTGCCGGAGGAAAAACAACCTGGGCCGATTTTAACGCAAGCGATGATCAATATTTTGGATTGCCGTACTGGAAGCCCGATGGTAGTTCACTTTTGGTTCAATGGATGAACCGCAAACAAAATATCCTGAAAATTTGGGAGGTTAACCCTACTGATGGCTCTAAATCTATCTTCCTGACAGAAGAACAAAAAACATGGGTGAGCCTTGATGATGAAGGAAAAAGAATCACCTACCTCAAAAATGGAAAAGGTTTTATCTACAGAAGCGATGCAGCCGGGTATGACCAATTGTATCTCTATGAGATGAACGGCAAATTGAAGAATGCTATCAATACCGGAAAATACACGGTAACAGATGTTAATTTCATTGATGAAAAGAACAACACCATCTACTTCACTGCAAGAAAAGAAAGAACTGACAGAAAAGATTTTTACAGCGTTGGATTCAATGGTAAGAATCTAAAAAGATTGTCATTTGGAGAATTCAATCACAGCTCGATAAACTTGTCACCGGATGCGTCTTACTTTATAACCACATTCAGCAATACTTCAACCCCAAGTAAAATGGCATTGGTGGACAACAAGGGAAAAGTGATTATGACTTTTGCCGATACCAAAGGAGATGAGTTTAACAATACCGAATTGGCCAGGACGGAAATGATTCGTGTAATGAGCGACGATAGCCTTTACAGTCTGCCTATGAAAATAACCTGGCCTTTGAATATGGAAAAAGACAAAACCTATCCCGTTTTGATTTCCATTTATGGAGGACCAAATGCAGGAACGGTTATGGATGGCTGGAGCTTAACGGGTAACCAGCAATGGTACGCAAAGGAAGGTTTGATACAAGTTGCTATGGATCACAGAGCAAGCGGACATTTTGGTAAAGAAGGTGTGAACTACATGTACCACAATTTAGGCTATTGGGAAATGAAAGACTACAGCGCAATGGTTAAATGGCTTGTTGCTAACGGTCAGGCAGACCCTAGTAAAATATGCATAACAGGATTTAGTTACGGAGGATACCTTAGCTCTTACGCTCTTACCTATGCAAGCGAAGTGTTCACCCACGGCATGGCCGGCGGAAGTGTTATTGACTGGACGCTCTACGATTCTCATTATACTGAAAGATTTATGGGCACTCCGAAAGACAATCCTGAAGGTTACAAAACCAGCAATGTGCTCAACTATGCAGAAAACTATAAAGGAATGCTGCAACTTGTTCACGGAATTGTAGATGAAAATGTACACATGCAAAACTCCATTCAGTTCGCAAGCAAATTACAGGACCTTAAAAAAGATTTTGAATTCATGACTTACAGCGAAGGGCGTCATGGTTGGCCCGGCAATAAAAACCTTCACTTCCTGAACTTGAAAACGAGATTTATTTACAGATACCTTTTAGAGAAAAAAGTTCCATCTGAAATATTGAAATAGTCTTCTACAGCTAGTGATTGTTACTAATGACAATCACATGACGAAACAGAGGCCGTTTATTCATAGACTTGCATTCTTATTAATCATTGGGACGCATGAATAAACGACTTCTGTTTTTATTTTTAGCCCTACTTACTTTGCAAGTAGGTAATGCACAGCACTCAAAGTGGTCACTTAGCTATACTCCTAACTTAATTGAAGTACCTGAAATAAATATCGGTGTTCAATTGGGTGCGGTTTATGACATCAATAAACACTTCCGTATTTCTTCTTCTTTTACAGCAAATGCACTCAGACTGGAAAAATCATCAAGAGCAACAAGCGAAAATCAATACTTCAGGTTAAAATCAGAAATTCGTTATATCAATCTGAGATCTAACTATTGGATTAAGCCCTTTATTGGTTTGCAGGCTTCTTTTGTTAGCAGATCTTGGAAAAAGAACAGTAATGGGTCCTATTTTGAAGGCTCTTTTAACACTAACAGTACTACTTATTTTTCATCAGCCTCTATTTCTTCCTCCACCATTGCATTAACTACGGAATTCGGTATAAACAGTCAAATCTCCAAACGCCTTTCTTTAGATTGTGACTTTGGGATAGGAGGTAAATTGGTTTCTACGAAATATTCGGATGTAAAAGATGCATCGACGCAATTGCGCTTTTTTCCAAAATGCGGGATTGCACCTATTCCTGAACCGGCTTATTGGGTGAATGGCAATATTTATAGGTTTCAAATCAACCCAACACTAACAATCCTTTACCGGTTGTGATTTATTTTTTGCTGAACGTCTTTTCAAAAAGAGTTTCATCGAATCCAACCAATAGCTGTTGTTTGAATGCCACCACAGGTCTTTTGATGATGCTGTTGTTTTCAAGCATTATTTTTATTGCCTGTTTTTTCGTGACGTCATTCCCCTCGTATTCATGTGCTATTTTTTTCCAGGTGGTTCCTTTGGTATTGAAAAGTATTTTCCAATCAACCTGCTCGCACCAATTTAAAAGCAATTCTTCGGTAACAGGCGTTTTTTTATAATTGTAGAACTCAAATGGAATTTGATATTGACCACACCACTGCATTGCTTTTTTCACTGAATCACAATTGGGAATACCATAAATAATTACACTACTCATTTTAGAAGAGATATCAAATTAAAAATCAGGCAGCTTGGGTTTGTTCTTGAGGATGTCGTCTATTTTAGTAAGCACTTCAGGAGTAAGCAACTTCACCACTTCAAGTGATTTCAGGTTTTCCTGCAATTGTTGTTTTTTTGTTGCTCCTAATATGGCAGTGCTTACGTTTGGATTTTGTATACACCACGCGATACTCAATGCAGCAGTAGAAACGCCCAGCTTGTTGGCTAACGCGCCAATCTTTTGTACTTTTTTAATGTTGTCATCGAGCATCCATCTGTCTTTCAGCCAATCAAATCCCTGTAAAGCAAAGCGACTGTTTTTGGGAATGCCATCGTTGTACTTTCCACTTAACAAACCTGAAGCCAACGGGCTCCAAATGGTAGTGCCTAAACCTACTGTTCTAAAAATATCCAAATAATCTTTTTCCAATTTTGTTCTTTCGAACATATTGTATTGTGGTTGCTCCATCGTTGGTCCAATCAAACGAAATTTTTCAGCTACACGATGTGCTTCCATAATTTCAACTGCACTCCATTCGCTCGTTCCCCAATACAATACTTTTCCCTGTTGTATGAGATGATTCATAGCAAGGACAGTCTCTTCTATAGGTGTATTTTTATCGGGGCGATGGCAAAAATATAAATCAAGATAATCTACTTGTAGCCTTTGGAGTGCTTCATTACATGCTTCTACCAAATGTTTTCTGCTGTTGCCGGTTTGATTGGGTTTGTTGTCTTTCCCTCTCCAACCGAAATAGGCTTTTGATGAAACAACAAAAGAGGTTCTATCCCATTTTTTCTTTTTTAAAATTCTCCCCATCATTTTTTCACTCTCACCTAAAGCATATACTTCTGCATTGTCAAAAAAGTTCACTCCATTATCATAAGCTATGCTCATCAACTCTTCTGCTGTTTTATCGTTGATTTGCTTGCTGAAACTAACCCAACTGCCGTAAGAGAGTAAGCTTACCTGTAATCCTGATTTTCCTAAACGACGGTATTCCATTTGTTTATATTTATTATGCTAACAAAATTATTTTAGTTTGGTTGTGTGTGAAGCGAATTATTGCGGAATAGTTGATGCGGGAACACTAATGGAACCCACTGAATTCAGGATATGCCAGTTTCTGAAATCCTGGCTGGCCTCCATTCCTGTTCCATTCAAAGTTTCTGTTTTAGTTCTGATTTTAACGGGCTTGTCGGTATAAAATTCGCTGCCGGTTCTGTTTCTATCCCAATACAATTCATCGCAATAAAGTGTATCTCCTTTTTCCATATTGATGACAACAACGCTGTCTTTCAAAAAAACCGTTGTTTGATACTGCTGGTATTTTCCGTACTTAGCATCAAGCTTGCTTTCTCTTTTTTGCAAGGCATTGTAAAAATCTACATGTAGTGTGTTGGGAAATAGAACATAAGGAATGGCTTCCTGAACATTCAGCATCAATGGTGCTTTTACTATTGCTTTGATGTTGCCTCCAATCGTGTAATTCACTTTCACATCGTAAGCTTCTTCTACACCCAGTTTTTTTTCATTGATGGCTTTTACTTTGGCTTCGTCGTTTTCACAGGAAAATAAGCATAAAAGACACAGCAAACAAAGCCAATGCCAAAATGCAAGTTCTTTTTTCATGTTGATGAAATTCGTTTAGAACAACTTTGAATTAATCATAGCTTCTTTTCTGAAACCATCTAGCATTCATGGCGATACCGAAATTGAAACGAGTAATGTTTTCTTTTACCCCCGAATTTACATTAGCCCCTCTGGATCCAATTTCAAATGAAGTATTCAAGGTTACATATTCTCCACGGGTTTGAATAGATCTTGGTGTGGTAAGCGGCATACTTAATCCGCCTGTAAATACAAGGTTGTTTCTTGTGTCATTAATTTTGATGTAATCAGGTCCGATGTAAAAACCTGCTCTGTATTTCAAATACTCCACATACCTTTTATTGGTGGCTCCAACTTTAGAAGGATAATATTCCAAACCTACACGAAGCGTCCACATATCTGCAGTAAAATCACTGGCATCATAATAACGGTATTTAGTAAACTGAGTTTGTTCGAAATCTGACCCTATCAACCACTTCTTATTTTTGGTTTGATACGTGAATCCGAATCCGTACCTCATGGGTAAAACCATTGTGCCTTTAATCTCTGAAACACTATAAATACTGTCTATCTTAATCACACCTCCCGAATAATCAAAATCAAATGTTTGGTTGATGATGTTCTGTTTTGCAGTAAGCTGCTGTTCAAGGTTTACATATGCACCCAATCTAAGCACACCCAAACGTTTCAAATTCATAGCATATTGAAATCCTGTTTTTACAAATACCCCACGGAACCTGCTGTTCAACTGGTAATCCGATTTTGAAAATTGAACAGAATCGTTTAGTATAGCGGTTTTGGTACTAATGTCCTTGTTTCCGAAAGTAAGTCCGCTGCTAACACCAATCAAAAAGTCATTTTTATATTTTCCCTTTCCTGTTTTTCTGAATCCGGTGCTCAAATTAAATTGACTTATACCACCTGTTCCTTCATAAAGGCTGTTGATGCTGTCAACGGCAGGATCTCTTCTGAACGATTCAATCTTGTAATTGATTCTTGAAATTGGAGTTAGACCAAAAGCCACTCCCCAACCTAAACCATTTTTTTCCATCTTTTTAGTAGAAACAGGAAAGGCAATTTGTAAATAGGAAGGACTAAGATTTCTCGAAGCATATTTATCAGCCGTGGTTGAGCTTTTTATTGTTCTAAAATCCAGCTCAGCCCCAAAATCATATATAGTGTTGGAGAAATTTCTGGTATTCGTCAGACTTCCTAGGAATGCAGGATTAACAAGGTTGATGTTCAAAGGAGAGCCAATCAAACCATAGTCGGAATAAGCAATTGAAATTCCTCCCATACCTCTGTTGGCTATATGCTGGTTGGGTACCAAATCACCAATACCATACCTTGAGTATGGAGAATTTTCCTGCGCTTCGGATATAAACCCTACTACAGTTGTCAGCACGACCAATAGACTTTTCTTTAGCATATCAATTGTTAAGTTCACTTAAGATTAGAAGCCCCTTAAATATAAAATTAGGGTCGGCAAATATCCTGTTTTTAAGTTGACCTGCAAAATAGACCCCGTTTCCACCGGTTAAAACAGCGTTAAAGCAACCGTATCTGTTGCTGTACTCCTCTATAAACCCATCTATTTCATAAACAATACCCCAAATTACACCCGATTTTAGATTGGATGCCGTATCATATCCTATTATGGAAGTATTCCATTCTTGTTTTACCAATGGAAGCTTGGCAGTTTCGGTATGCATTACTTTAAACCTCATTTCCATACCGGGAGAAATAGCCCCTCCAAGAAACTCACCAAACTTATTGATGAAATTATAGGTAATGCAAGTGCCTACAGCAACTACAAGCGTATTTTGATCAGGATACAAGTTTCGCGCAGCAGCCAATATCGCCAGCCTGTCCGGACCAATCGTTTCCGGCTTGGAAACCTGTATTTTGTAATTCAAGTTACTTTGATGAGAGATTTTGTGAAACTGGGTTTGAGTAGCCAACATTTCTTCAACAAGAACATCATGATCAACAACCGAACACAATATGGTTTTAGCTGGTTGATATTGTTTCAAACAACTATCAACAGCAGCAAAAAGATCATCAGACAAATCAATGGTTTCCAAAAGTGTACTGTTTTCAAAAACGGCCACTTTTGAACGGGAATTGCCAAAATCAAAACAAAGCGTAATCATTCCTTGAGATTAAGTGCTCAAAGTTAACATAATTCAACAGCAAACTTAGTGGGTATGAAAGATGGCTTTAATGATAATGGGTTGAAGAAAATAACAAAACAACGCTATCAAAATAATCGAAACGATATTAAGGACAAAACCGGCAAACAGCATATTTTTCATTTTGATGTGACCGCTGGCAAATACAATTGCATTGGGAGGTGTACCCATTGGCAACATGCCGGCACAACTTGCTCCCAAAGTCATTGGTATACCTAAAAGCAATGGGTCTATGTGAAGCGACACAGCCATAGAAGATACTACCGGAGCCATTACTATCACCTGTGCAACATTACTCATGACTTCACTTAAAAAAACCGATGCAGCAGTTACTATAAATATGATTATAAGCACATTGTCTGTTGCCAATGAGGCGAGTTTGTTTCCAAATAATGTCATTAGTTGTGCATCTTCGAGTGATTTGGCCAGCGCTATCCCTCCTCCAAACAAAATTAAAATTCCCCAAGCCATTTTACCTGTATCTTCCCAAGTAATCAAGGAGCTGCTCTCCTTGTCTTTTTCTTTTTTTCCGCTCGGAACCAAAAACAACAAAATTGCGCCAAGCATGGCAATGGTTGCATCCTCCAATTCAAAAAAGGTTTGTTGTGCATTAATAACATCCTTAAACACCCAGCACAAAACAGTAAACGTAAATACAAGTGCGACTCTTATTTCAGGTGCAGACATCTTACCTAATTTATGTAGCTCTTCCCTGATATAAACCCTGCCTTCTTCACTATGAACAAGCTTGTTGGGATACAGCCATTTAACAAGAATCCAATACAAGAAAAATGTCAGTACAATTGTCAAGGGCATAAACACAAGCATCCAGTCCATAAAACCGATAGTGTAGCCATATTTGTCAGCAATGTAATTTACATAAGCAACGTTAGGCGGAGTTCCAATGATAGTGCCCAAAGCAAAATTGGATGCGTATGCAAGTGACAGCATCAAAACGAGCGAGAAGTGTTTCATGTTTTTATCATTATCATTTCTGCTTCTTACAACTTGTATAACCGAAAGCGCGATTGGGTACATCATCATCGTAGTGGCTGTATTGCTCAGCCAAAGACTCAAAAAACCTGTAGCGATAATGAATCCAAGAATAATACGGTTTCCATTGGTTCCAGTGATGTTGATGATGCCCAAAGCAATACGCTTATGTAAATTCCATTTTTCAATGGCTATTCCTAAAAAAAATCCCCCCATGAATAAAAAAATAACAGAATCAGAATAAGATTTGGTTACTTCTTTAACTGTAGCAATATTGAAAAGCGGATACAACACCAAAGGCATAAGCGCTACAACTGGTAAAGGAAGCGCACCCATCACCCACCAGCCAATCATCCAAACCGCCAGCGAAAGCACAATGCTTGGTTGTTGCTGAAGATCCAATGGATTAAAAAGAAAAAAAAAGAGAAACAACAAAAATCCGAACAACAATGCGAATTGTGTTCTGTTGCTTTTTAGGTAATTAAAAACAAGCAAGATAAATTTCATTGCGAAGAATTGAAGTTTGAAGTTACGGTATTAATGGGCATATCAAATCAATGACAATTGTAGGGGTATTGAATCAGAGAAATCATTTTTTAAAACAATCGGCTATCCATAAATATTGAATACTTTTGCGTTAACGAGCCTCTAATGAAAAGAAAAATTCTTTTTTTTATAAACCCCATCTCCGGTACAGCAAACAAAAAACGCGTTGCCGACCAGATTATCAATGCATGTAAAAAAAGGGCTCTTGAATTTGAAATCATACACACCAACGCTGAAGGCAACTATGCTTTTCTAAGTGAAAAAATTTCAGCAGAAAAAATAACCGATGTGGTCATTTCCGGTGGAGACGGAACTGTAAGCGCTGTCACTTCTTTTTTAATAGGGTCGGAAGTGAATGTAGGAATTATTCCGCAGGGTTCCGGTAACGGGCTCGCGTTGGCTGCCGGCATCAGCAGAAATACAAGCCAAGCACTTGAAACTATTTTTAATGGGAAGGCCTCATGGATTGATGGATTTTTCATCAACAACAAATTCAGTTGTATGCTTTCCGGTTTGGGTTTTGATGCGCAGGTTGCCCATGATTTTGCTCAACAAAAGAAAAGAGGTTTGCTTACTTATATCATGTTATGCTTTAAACATTTTTTTTCTTCCAAAAACTATCCCTTTAATATCAATGTAAATGGAACACGCATAAGTGAGGAAGCGTTGTTTGTATCTGTAGCCAACAGCAATCAATTTGGAAATAAAGTTACCATTGCACCAAAAGCAAGTCTTAGCGATGGTCTATTGGATCTTATCGTAGTAAAAAAGACGAACAGGTTACTAAGTGCTTTTTATCTTATTAAACACATTCTACTCGGTAAGATACAGGATGAAGTTTCAATGATGCGTTCGTCAAATAAAATTATCTACCTACAATCCGCGTCTCTGCAAATTGAAAATCCTCAAAAAGCACTTTTGCATATTGACGGTGAGCCTGTTGAAACTGCGGATTTTATCGAAATCAAAATTGTTCCAAAAGCATTTAAGCTGTTACAATAGAGGATGCGTCTTTTTTATGCAGGTATAGCAAGGATGTCAAACACATGACAATCATCATCGCTACAAATTGGTGTGCAACACCAAAATAGACAAATGCTGAGGGTTGTGTTGAATACAGCAGCGCACTAATGCCCAGTATAATTTGCAGAAGCACGAGCAAAATAAAAACAAGGTTAAGTCTTTGACAAAGTAATGACAACTGCTGTTTCCGCGAACGGATAAAATAAACCAACGAAATGACTCCAATAAGATATCCCATAGAACGATGGATAAAATGAATCAATAGTGGATTGTTGACGATATTTTTCATCATTGAACCATATTCGCTACTGGCCGATGGAAGCCACAATCCGTTTATGGACGGCCATGTTGGTGCAACTGCAGCCGCTTTTAATCCAGCCATGAAAGCGCCATACACAAGCTGAATGAATATAAACGCCAGGAGAAAATAAAGTGTTTTACCCTGAGATACAGATAAGACTTTCTGCTGAAAGGAAGGCAAAAATCTTAATGCAAACCAAAGTGTATAACTCAGCAGCACCAATGCTGCAATGAAATGGGTTGTAAGTTCTACATGACCTACAAAATACTTTTCCGGTACCAATCCGCTTTTAACCATAATCCAACCAATGGCTCCCTGCACTCCGCCCAGTAAAAAAAGAATAACCATGGGCGCAATCATTTTTCTATTAAATTTTTTACGAAGTAGAAAGTAGGTAAACCCAATAATAAAAACTACGCCGATCATTCTGGCCCACAAACGATGAAACCACTCCCAGAAGAAAATAAATTTGAAATCATCCAGTGAAAAGTATTGATGAACATATTTGAATTGATCGGTATTGCGGTATTTATCGAATTCAATTTGCCAGGCCACATCTGATAATGGCGGCAAAGCACCAGTTATGGGTTTCCACTCCGTGATGGAAAGTCCGGATTCTGTGAGGCGAGTAATACCCCCCACCAATACCTGTACTACTATCATGGCCACACCAATCAACAACCAAACGGCAATTTGGCGATTGTTCTTTTTAAGCGCATTATCATTCATCATGATGCAAAATTAACACTCTGAAGGAGCTTTACCAATCATGAGTAATCTTTTGGATAGTTTTACAGACATTTGTTATACAGCCATGCTTGAAAACTACTTTGATATCAATAAAACAGAAGCCGGATTGGATGAGGCAGGACGGGGATGTTATGCCGGTCCTGTGGTGGCAGCAGCCGTTGTACTTCCGAAAAACTTTCACCATCCCTTGTTGAACGACAGCAAAAAGCTTTCTGAAAAACAAAGAGACGAATTAAGGCCTATCATTGAAAAAGAGGCTATTTGTTTTGGGGTAAGCTTCGTCGACAATGAAGAGATCGACAAAATTAATATCCTGCAGGCAACTTATAAGGCCATGCACCAATCTATCGGTCTGCTTTCGGTACAACCTGAATTGCTATTGATTGATGGCAATAGGTTTAAACCCTTTCCACAAATTCCTCATCATTGCATTGTCAAAGGCGACGGAAAATATGCATCAATAGCGGCTGCAAGTATTCTTGCAAAAACTTACAGAGATGAAATCATGAACAAACTTCATGTTGAATTTCCGAAATATGGATGGAAAAAAAACAAAGGATATGGAACAGCCGAGCATCGAAAAGCCATAGATCAAATTGGCTTGTGCGCTTACCACAGAAAGAGCTACAACATCCTTCCTGCAACGCAAAAACTTTTCAAATAAACATCAATTGGTTTTGTTGTAAATAATATCGGCTACAATAGGAAAATGATCGCTCCAGTTTTTCAAAAACCTTTTGTATTGATTAACCTCAAAGCGCATATCTGTAAAAATATTATCTATTCGCAAAGTGGGTGAAAGGCCATTATAAGTATTGCCAATTCCTGAGCCAAGAATATTAAATGCGTTGTTGAGGTTTTCACCAATGGTATTGTAAGCATAACTGTTTGGCACATCATTGAAATCTCCACATAATATTATAGGGTAAGGACTTTCAGCAATAGTTTTTTTAATTACATCGCTTTGGCGATGTCTCTTTTCCATTCCGGTTTTGTATTTTATCAGAATATTTTTTGTGGCGGCAAAATCGCTTTCACCTGTAATACCGGGATTGTCGATGTATTTTCTGTTGTCGGGTGTGAAACGCAACGACTGCAGATGAATGTTGAATACCCTAAAAGTGTCATTGTTTTTTACAACATCCACATACTGAAATATCGAATTATATTCGGTTGGGTCGGAAACCACAGTTTGTTTGTTGATTATTGGGTATTTGCTGTAAATGATAATTCCAAAGTGATGGTACCTATCAAAATCAAAGGCCGTGTCGTAAACATAGTAACTATCTCTGAAGCTCAACTTTTTCTTGAATTCACCTGAAGTGTTTATACATTTACTCTTGTCATCTCCTGCTACCATTTCCTGAAAACAGGCTATGTCGGAACTAGTTTCATTGATGAATTCAATCATCTGTTTTTTTCTTTCGGGGTATTTTTTGTATTGAAGCATATTGAAATGCTCCACATTCCAACTCATTATCCTTATGGTACGGGCACTTTTCTTGTAATTAAAATCATTGTTTATTCTGAATTGAAAAATATGACCAATAGCATTCCGGCAAAGAACAAGCGTGAGTATGCTAATAAGCATGAATCTTGGCTTAACAAAAAGCCATATCAACATTAACATAACTACAGCGACTAAAAAGAAAATTGAAAAAAGGGTCAAAACGGCAATAAACCAAAATTCTTGATGACTGATTTTTGAAGCGTAGCAAGAGGCAAGTAATGCCAATGCAAAAACTATATTGAGCAGCAATAATATGCCCTTTGTAAATTTTTTAAGGCGCGACATAGTTGAAATTAAAGTTACGCAGTATTAAGTTATTAAACAGATGGAGTGATAAAATAATAAAACCCCGGGGATCCGGGGTTTACTATTTGGGGCTTCTGATTATTTAATTTCGTTTGTTTTACATAGGATTGGAAGCCTTAGTTTTTCATGGGTTTAGGATTGGGTGTTGGTTTTTTCTTTAGGGTTTGGATTGTTGGTTTTTGTTGGATTCGGATTTTGGTTTTTTCTTTAGGATTTGGATAGTTGGTTTTTGTTGGATTCGGATTTTAGTTTTTCTTAGGGTTTGGATAGTTGGTTTTTGTTGGATTCGGATTTTAGTTTTTCTTAGGGTTTGGATAGTTGGTTTTTGTTGGATTTGGATTTTAGTTTTTCTTAGGGTTTGGATTGTTTTATCGTTCGTTTCTGATGTAAAAGTAAACCACCCGTTTTTGCCCTCCAACAAATGATTGTAATCAGTTTTAAATTTCGGTTGTTACACTTGCAGATGCTAAGTAGTGCTACTTAAATGCCTGTAATTATGCTTAAAACCGATTCGAATTTAGTATTATTTCCTTCTGTATTTTCCCCTCGTATGGTAATAATAACGGCTTCTATTCCTGTTTTTAAAGGCATTTTTATCGGTTGATACAGGCATTCTGATATGCCCCTTTCTGAACCTGCCGCGTTTGTCAATAGAAGGCGCAACATAAGTTGGTTTTCCGGCTTTTCCCGAAGTATTACCGGAATCACATCCTACTAACAAAGCAACAATAATTATAAATAGGATGTGAAAAATTGCCTTATGAGGAGGGTTGTTAAGCAATTGTTTTCTCATAAAAACCAACAAAGTGTTTGGTTATCGTTTGGATATCATATTCGTTGCTTACAAGCGCGTATGCATTCGATTTTATGCTTTCATATTTATAGGAAAGTGCCTGCTTTATGGCTTCTAAAAATTGTTTTTCATCACGTAGAGGAACAAGCCAACCGGTTTGCTGAGAAACAACAACCTCTTTAATTCCTCCTGTATCGTAAGCAACAACCGGTAAGCCGGATAGGAAAGATTCCAAAATAACACCGGGTAGGCCTTCAGTCAAACTAGGCAACAACAACGCGTCACAACAAGGCATTATTCGAAGCACATCATCACGCTTACCCAAAAAGAAAACTTTTTTATCAAGCGCATATTCATTGACAAGATTTTGGATTTTTGTTTTCAGCTTACCTTCGCCAATCAATAAAAGCTTCGATTCGGGATGGGATTCAAGCATTTGTGTAAAGATGCTTATCAATCCAACATGATTCTTCTCGGGCATGAAGCCTGCAACGTGCAACAGAAATGGACCTACTCCATTAATGCCGATTGCTGCCAATGATGAGTATGGTATTGTTGTTTCTATTTTTACTCCTATAGGCAAACACGCAATTCGATGATCAAAACCGGAATAAACGCGCTGAAAATCCAACATACACTCCTTGCTAACCGAAGCTACTGAAGACACCTCTTTCATCAGCCATCGGTTGATTGTCTTTTTCAAACCTGAATTGATAAAATCGCTGATCTTGTTGGCATTTCTGAAAACAAGTTTGGCCTTCCAGCGAAACATCTTTTTGGAAAGTGAGGCATACTTTAATGTGTCGCCTGCATTGGCTTGTACAATATCATACTCCCCATTTCTTATAATGGCATTAAGACGCTTATAGTTGGTAAAATCCCACCATCTCTTTTTTTCATCTGCATTTAAAAAAATAAAATTCAAAGGAAAAGTAAATACATCTGATGGAGCACCAAACAATATCAATACATCTACTTCGTGTCCTTGCGATTGTAAGGTTTCACTTAACTGACATGCGAATATTTCTGCACCTCTCAGCTGGCTTCTTTGTATGATTTGCAAGATTTTCAATGCTGTTATTGGTTGTTTACTATTTTTCTGAGCAAAGATTCATATTGGTGAACTATTACTTTTATATCAAATCGTTTTGTTGCTACTAGCCTTGCTCTTTCTCCCATTTTTTTCATGGCGTCGTAATTTTCCATCATATACCTCATATTATCATACAAATCATCTACATCTTTCAAACGGTGTACCAAAGCGGTTTCTCTGTCAGTAACAGCCTCTGTGTTCATAGGTATATCGCTTGCAATGATGGGAATTCCCGACATCATAGCTTCCACTAAAGCGCCGCTGAAGCCTTCAAACCTCGAAGGAAATACAAAACAATGGGCATTGTAAATGCTTTTCCAGGCATTGGGTACATTGCCACAAAGTTTGATGTGATTTTGCAAATTGGCTTCTTGTATTGTTTTCTCCATTTCGATCCTGAAATCTCCTTCACCCAATATTTCCAGTTCAATGTTTTTGTAAACGCCCGACAGCTTTATAAATGCCTGCAGTAATTCAGGATAACCTTTTTTTTCATAGAGCCTTCCGATGCAAATAAACTTGAAAGAATCTGTTACCGGGGGTACCCATTGATGAAATTGAGCAGTATCTCTGCCACGGTAAACAACATGTATTTTTTTTAAAGGTATTCCAAGTTTTTTGGCATTTGATTCTCCAATGTAGCTGCTATTGGAAATCCATGCTACTGGTATTGAGGCCGTTAACCTGTCGAGTAACCACGTCATATGATACTTAAAGCGTCCCATGCCTTTAAAGGTTGCTTTTCTTTCGTCGTTGTAACTGTCATCTACAAAAGTTCCTGCTAGTTTAATGCCGCATGATCTGCATGCAATTCTGCTTATGATATTACTGCGGTATAAAGAAGAAACAACAATGTCCGGTTGAACATTCTTTAAGACTTTTTTCATTTCAGTAATTGCCTTTCTCCATTCATACTTTCCTGTTAGTCCTAATGATATAATGTTGCAGTTGAGTTGTTGGTATACCGGCAATAAATCAGACTTGGTATAAAAATAAAGTACCGAAACTTCAACATCATCCGAAAAGTTCCTGATAATATTGGCAATGCTCTGTTCTGCGCCTCCCTGTTGTAAACTGTCTATGGTAAAAAGTACTTTCATTTTTATGACTAATCTGCGATCTGAATTACTTTATAATTAAGCTCCCTGTTTTTCCTTTAAGGAAATGAAATATTCCTAACAACAAATACTTGGCATTGGTTATTCCATAAGTAAATCCAAACTTAAATCCTGCTATCGATTTTAATAAAGATCTTAAGATTGTAGTAAAAACAGCCTTTGTTGATTTATGTTGATGGAGAATATACAACATGTTTCTGGTGGAATAATATTCACGCCATAATCTGGAATACTCTTTTTTCTTTCCCCTTTTTAATTGAAAGCCAATTCTATTGGCGTTTATTCTATTTCTTTTATACAAATCTTTGTCTGTTAAAAGAGAATAACCAGCATTCTTAAGTCGCAAGTCAAATTCTAATTCTTCAAAACCATAAAACAATTTTTCATTGGGAAGAATATTGTCTTTTTGAATTGCTGTTGCATTTACAATTTTACACATTCCTCCGGCGATATTGTCAACTGAAATAGTTCCTGTTCCTTCAAGCTGTTCGTCTGTTACTCTCTTAATAAATCCCTTGTTTTTATTAAAATAATGCCCAACTGCACCAACAGACCCACATTTTTCATTGCTTGTTGCAAGCTTTAAGAGAAGCTCGAAACTGTCTGAAAAAACAGGCGGATCATCATCATCCATCCAGCCTATCCAATCAAAACCTTCTTTTGCAAGCTTTTCCAATCCGGCCTTTGCGGCTCCAGCAGGACCAATATTACTGCCTGTGGAATAATATTCAAGTGGCAAACTAACGTGCTTTTCTACAACTTGTTTTGCACTTTTTAAAGGGTCATTATCAATAACTAAAATTTTTTCAGGCTGCACAGTTTGTCCTAATAAACTGACAATTGTCTTACCCAATATTTCGGGTCGATTATATGTCATTACAAAAACTGCAAACCTCATGGATTAGAATTTCAATGGAGTCTTTTATTGTATATAAATGGGAAACACATCAAGAACGTTCTTACTGCTGTTTTGATATTTTTAGGATAAGCATGCCATGCTTTACTATTTTCAATAATTGCCTTGCGATATTGTTTTAATTGAAAATAAGCAATGGCGTTATTTTGAAAATAGATCTGCTTAACTTTTGGATATTGCCTAAAGTAATAAGCATGTTTTTGCATAATGTACTCATTAGAAAGAATCTTATTCTTCAGATTGGCGCTTCCTCCGTCTGATGACACTTCATAAATCAACACAATGCTGTTGGTAAAACCCTTTTTAGGTTTGATCAAATCAATTCTAAATCTTAATTCTGTGTTTTCGCCAAACCTGATATTTTCATCATAGCCTCCTACATTTTCAAAAAAAGATTTAGCTATACAAAAAGACCCTGCCAGATATAATCCAGTTCCTTTATTATTACCATAAGGATTGGATGATTTGATGATTGTAGATTCTTGTTTACTCAACAACTTCTTTTCTACATCTCCAAACAACAAATCAGCAGCATCATCAAAATTGGCGTTTTTGAAATCAATTAATGCAGATGGTAACAACAAATCATCGCTATCATAAAACAATAAATATTTTCCTGTCGCTTTTGATGCGCCAAGATTTCTTGCAGCGCAAACGCCTTTGTTCTCCTGATATAAATAAGTCAGTTTTGGACTTTTAATAGAACTGATGATTTCTGATGTTTGATCAGTAGAACCATCATCAACCACAATGATTTCAAAATCTTCAAACGATTGATGTAAAACAGCATTAATAGCACGTTCAATAATTGAAGCCCTGTTATAGGTTGGTATGATGATGCTGAAATAAGGCATTGATGATTATGGAATAGCTGCAACCTTTTTACTCCATTTTCTTCCTAATGCAGTTGCTTTTTGTTCAATCAAATACCAAGAAGCAATAGCAAGGATAAAAGAAACAAGGAATTTGGCGAAAAAGGAAACAAGCGGCGGTAAAGAAGAGTGATAGTAAAATATTCTAAAAACCGGCAAGTGCCACAAATACAAAGAGTAAGATATCTTTCCAACAAAAACCACATAACGATTAGACAATATAGAATTCAATGCTCCACTTTTTTGTTTAACAACAAATAATATAATCAACATTGAAAAGATACTGACAATATTGAAGACAGTATTATAGTGCTTTTGTAAATTAATGGGTGCAATGCCTAAAATCAAAATGATTGAAAATAATATCCAAATCAAAATATTGTTGATGAGTATTTCTTTCTGCGCGGTAAATCTTAACATTGCGCCCAGACAACCAATAAAAATAGCTTCCTTTATTATTGAAGAAGCCAATCCTGGAAAATGACCTGTTGATTTCAACAACCAAACGGCTGCTATAAAAAAGATTAAAAGATACTTCAACAGATTCAACCAGCCCTTTTTCAAAAAAACATAAAGTATAGCCGGCCATATCAGGTAAAACTGCTCCTCGACTCCTAAAGACCAAGTATGATAAAGCAACATCTCCTTCACTCCCCAACCCCACGCCCAGCAAATGTTATATACATAGCCCGCTGCCGAAATTACATCATGAACGATATAAGTTTGGTCTGTGCCCGAACGAAATAAAAGCGCGTAGGCAAAAACCATCAACAACATCAAATACAGCGGCGGGAACAAACGCATTGTTCTTCTGATGTAAAACCCTTTAAAAGAAATTGTATTTGTCTTATTAAACTCTTCAAGCAACAGGGTTGTAATCAGAAATCCTGATAAAGCAAAGAAAACAGAAACGCCTAATCCGCCACTCCATCCTAATTTAAAATTGGCATGTAAAAGCATTACCAACAATACGGCAAAAGCCCTTAGGCCATCCAGCGATGCTACATAACCGATGTTGCTGTTTTTTGAAGAATTGTTCACACTAATAAATCCTGAGTATTATCAGGATTTGAGAAATTTTTGAAGTTGAATAAAATGTTGGAATGATGAGATGATATTCTTTCTGTACGATGCTGCTTTTTCTTTATTAGAAACCGAACCTAACTCCATTACTTCTTGCGAATAGTTGTTTCTTAACAAAGTAGACTTAATGATAAATTGCAGCCAAACAACATTTGTATATAATAACGCTGAAAAATAGTTGATACAAAAACTGATTACCGTTGGATTTGACTTTTTATAAAACAACTCATACGCTTTCAATTTGGCTTCACCCGAAGAAATTCCTTTTTTAAGTTTAAGATAATACTCCCAGTTCATTCTGCCCTTGGGCATGAAGTGATAGAACTTCAATCCATCATCATACCACAAATCATATCCCATTAACGCTATCATCATGCACCATTCTGTGTCTTCACCGCGAGTAAGGTCATCTCCCTTTGGGCCAACCATAATGGTAGAAAAACCTTTTTCATAATATCGCATCAGCACTTCTTTTCTAAAAAAACTTCCGGCGCTATACAATTTTCTGGAAGATAATCGATTAAGCTTTCCTGAAGCAGATGATTGGGGTCCAACTGCAAACGAACGATGATACCGCTCGAACCACACAGGCGCATTATCTTCAAACAATGCAACGCCTTGACCACCCAATACACCCGTGGTAGGATTAGCTTGCAATATTGACCAGCCCTGTTTTAAGTAGTCAGGGAACAAATGATTGTCATCATCACAAAACAATATCCATTGGTATTTAGCTTCATTTAGCCCGCGAAGCCTGGCGTTGTTACAGCCTGGATTTTTTTCAAAAATAATTCTTGATGTGGAATGAAAATTATTTTGATCGATCAAAGTTTGACAAAGCTCACTCGTATTATCAGTTGAAGCGTTGTCAATAATGATTAATTCCCATGGTATTTGATGATGGTCCTTCTGATGGAATATAGCCTCCAAAGTCGGCTTTAATCTCGAAGCGCCATTGTAAGTGCAAATAACCAGTGATATGCCATTTAACAAACTCATTTATTTTGCATACTTTTTTCTAAGTACATAATTAAATAAAGATCCGAACCAACGACCATATTTATTAATATTTCTGTTATTGTAATGGCGTTTAAAAATATGATAGGTTGCTTCTGTTGTAAATGCAGGTGTGGATCCCATTGATTTGAAAAATTTTTTGAACAATGGAAGCAACTCCTTTAATACATAATCAATATCGGCTTTACTATACCAATACCTAAAACTCAAATAAGAACACATCTCTTCAAATTGGATTGGCTTATACGCGTATATTGGTTGTGAACTTTCCTGTTTAAAAAAAGCTACCGACTCTTCAATTTTGCCCTGCATGATACTTACCCCAAGCATTCGTATCAATGCTCCATTAAAGGATTGTTGTACATGCACATTATATGCTTTGTTTCCCGGAGCAGTTAAGGATACTCTGTCATCTATATGAGGAGCCCTGTTGGCAACTTTTTTAAAAGATTCATACATTACAAAAGCATTCCTGCTCATGCTGTTTTTTACATACCTGTAATAAACAAGCGATTGTTGAATGGTTTGAATTTTTGCCCCACATTTTACTGCACGAATCCAAAAGTCCCAGTCTTCAAGACTTTTAAGCGTAATATCAAATGGTCCACACTGCTCTGCAAGGTTTTTACTGATGGCGATAGTATGGCATGGCCCGGGCACTCCATAAAAAATATCAGGTATCAATTGTTTTTTCTGAACGGGCAACACTTTCCTTAAAACAGTTTCTTTGTTTTCGGTTAGGTAAGCATATCCATATTGGATGAGCGTTTTATCATCGCTTACTTTTGCAGCGTTTGAAATAACTTCAAGTGCATTGTCATAAAAAAAATCGTCGGCATCTAAAAAAATAAGCCTTTCTCCAATTGCATTTTTAACGCCGGAATTTCTGGCTGCAGACAATCCTTGATTGTTTTGCTCAATTAATTTTATTCTGTTGTCTTGTAGTAAATAAGTATTGGTTAGTTCGCTCGTATTATCAGTTGAGCCATCATTAACAACTATTGCTTCCCAATCTTTAAAAGATTGATTGATCAAAGCATCCAAACAATCAGAAAGATAATGCGCTTGATTGTAACAGGGAATAATGATGGAAAAGAAAGGCATGGTTTTCCTATTCAGGAATGATTGCAGTTAATAATGTATTCAGTTTTTCTACATCAACAGTGATATTGGCTCTTTGAATCAACTTGTTGTCGCCAGGGTTGATGGTATAGTAATAATGATGATCCAAGGCTCTTGCCAGATTAAAGAAACAGTTATTGATGTCGTCTGCATTCGCTTTTAACTCAATCACAATTGCGTTGTCCGGCATAAAAATCATATTAGTGAGCCCCGCGCCATGATTGCTTATTAAGAAGGCAGTTTCACTCATCAGTTTTCGTTGTTCTTGAAACGAAAGTTTTTCCATAAAAACCGTTTCGAATCCAAACCTTGATAATACCCTTTCAAGTTCGGTTTCATTTCGGACATATCTTCTTTGCGCAATAGTTCTGCTAATGTAGATTCTTTTGCTTTTGCTGACATTTTGCTCGAGTGCATCATATTGTCGGAAAGAATTTCTGACCTGCTTAATTTGTTCAGGGTCGAATTGTGCAGGCTGAAGATGAGAAGGAGCAATCAGATTTTTTACTTGCACCCTTTCCTTTAGGGAAAAGTAGTGAGGTTCTATTTCCAGCGCAGAAACACTGTCATCGAAATACAAATTTTTATTTGCGTTTTTAGGAAACAAAACGGGATAGTCATACCCGCTTTCTTTTGCTGTAAGTATTCGTGGAAGCACTTCTGTCAACCAGTGAAAATAACCAAAGCTCCATTGATCAAGTGCCCATATCGCCTCTTGTATTTTTCTTTTTTTAAAAGTTAAGCGCTTTATTAATGCCTTTAATTTTTTCTTTGGCGTGATTTTTCTGGATAAACAATATGCTGTCGCCAAACTCCACTTATTAAAAACAAAAAACTGAACTACGGTTGCGTTCGAAAACAAACGAATGTGCGACTCCCGTATAATTATTTCAAAATCCGGAAGAAAATGCCTTTCTTCCTCCATAATGAAATTTTCGGGGGCTCTTCTTGTAAGCTTAAAGGATGTTTTGAGAAGTTTGTTCATTTGATAGAAAACACAAAACTCAAGATAGGAAAATCAATTAACGTTCTAATTTATTCACCAAATGTTTCCTTCATCACTTCCTTGAAATTAACCATTCGGGTAATTCCAAATTCTTCTAAGGCCAGTTTTTGATAGGCTGCGCCTCTTACCCTCAATTCTTTAAACAATTCAGGAGCGGGCGACCACCTGTCGTGAACTACTCCACATTTTCTGGTGGTGGCCACTTTGAGTCCATTGAGTTTTGCTCTTATAAAAAAGTTTTGGTGCTCTCCTCCTTTGAGGATAGGATTCCATCCGCCAAATGCTTTTACTTTTTCTGTTCTCGCAATAAAAAAATTATGCGTCATGTCACAAACGGTAAAGGGTTCTTGATAGTATACCTTTTTCATAATACAAGCATTTCCGTCAAGGTCAAAACTGGCATGATATTCAAAAATGCCGGTAGATGGTAAAAGAATGTTGAATGTTTTAAGTACCCAGTTTGAAAGCCGAAATTTCAGTTTTTGTTTTCTTGATTTTAAATTGAATTGTCTGAATACACCACCTAAAATATCGAGGTTATTTTCGAGCAGCATTCTTCTCATTAAGGGAATGCGTGTTCTTGGTTCAAAAATAAAATCATCATCACAAAGCACAAACAGAGAAGTATGTGTTACTTCCAGCATCTTGTTTCTACCTTCGGCGGTACCTGCATCAAAGGGCAGTTCGAGATAGGTAATATTAAGTTTCGGAAAAAGCGCTAAGATTTGTTCTTTGTATGGTTGTTTACTATCATCAGCAATTACTATAGGTCCAGTAAACTTATATTTTTGAATGGAGTACAGTTGGTTGATCAGCTGTTGTGGCCTTTCCAGCGTTTTAATCAAAATGCTGACATCTTCCAGCTTATCTAATAAATAATTTTCTTTTTTTTGAAAAGGGTCCCAATTAACAATGCGGAACATAATTTAGTTTTTCTTTGGTTTGAGGAATTTGGATATGCTACCAATGATATCTCTCTTTTGGAGTTTTTCAATGGTCTTACGAAGTTGTTTTATTTTTTCCTGATGTTGATGCGCAACAGCTTCAAATAGTTCAGGATGAATTAAAGATAGTGCTTCTTTGTTTTCGCCCTTGGCTAATGGATGATTTTTATTGACAACTAAAAAAATATTCTGCCTGTACCATCTTTCAATTTTGGGGTTATTCCATATTTGCAAGCGAATAACATCCTGCATTTCATATCCCTTTTCATCAAAACGTTTTTGCCAATAAGATGGCCACTGCTCATTGATGTGGCGTTGCCCTCCCTGACCCGGAAGCGCTGCAGAAAAAAGTATGACATCACTATGTTGTGTTAATGATGCTACAAGATCTCCTGCTGCTGCTGGATACAAATGCTCGGCTACTTCGAGACAAATAGCTAAATCAAATTTTTTATTGAGATTAAAGGATGTATTAAGATCATGTTCAAAAAAATTATCCTCAGTAATCTTGAGCATCCTTCTATCAACATAACTTCCATCTATCCCTTGTATTTGATTGATACCTAAATCTTGTGCGACTTTTAACCACGTCCCAGTTCCACAACCTACATCAAGAATGTTTACAGGTTTATGAATGCTGAATACCAAGGGTAGTATCTCCCTCGCAGCACTAAAATTGTGCACAATATCGTCGTGAATATATTTTACTTCTTGCATTATATAGTTTTTAAATCCATTCAAATTCATCAATCATGATTCCGGTTGGATATTCAATATCTACATGATATCCTACCCAGTTTTTTGGTGCGTATATTTTTCTATTAGGCCTTTGATTTAAAAAAGCTCCCCACCAGGAAAAAGAACTGTTTGGTATAATTAGACAATCGGCGTTCATTAAAAATAAAAAATCTGTGTGAATCTCATCGTCAATAAATATTGGATTGTACTGAGTGATTTCCTGTATTTTTTTTACTTCTTCAATACTGTCTGAAATAATAATCAAGTTGTCAAATTCAGACAAGTTGATTTTTTTCAACGCGGATAAATACCATTCTGTCGGAAGAATGCCTTTGCTTTTAATCTCATCGAAATAAGCAACCTTGTAATCATCAGCCATTCTGATGTTTAGCACAACATTTTTTTGATTTAGCAATGAAACATATTTCAACTCGAATTTTCTTTTCACGCTACTTTGAATCTTAAATACTTCTAACAACTCGTTTCTGCTTTTGTAGTAGGGCCTTCCATCCTGAAAAAAACCGTCAACTTCGATGTTTCCTTTTTTATTCGGCAGCTGAAATTGGTAAAAGCATGAATTTTCTTGTACGTTAGAATGACTTGTAAACAACCTAAAAAATATACGCTGTAGTTTTATAAAAATTCTGGTAGGCAAAAACTCCAGACACAATGGCAAATCAAACATTTCTAACCGATAGCCAAAATAAGATGTTGGCTTCACTATAATTCGAGTGTTTTTTTCTTTGGCCAACAAATAAGCATAAGCAAATTGAAAAAGCTGATTACCCATTCTGCCCTTTAAACAAAGCTTAATCATTAGATACGTTATTCGGTTTTAGTGCTTTTAAAAAATAATAATCCGAAGTATTTACCTTTTTTATTAAAAAATGTTTGTTTTCGGTTGGTATAATATGCTTCATCCATAATTTTTTCCAAACTCTATAATACACGGATTTGCCCAAGGAATTGTTGCCTCGATACGCTGCTATTCCGGTTTTTGCAACTGATTTAAATATTATTGACTGAAAAACATTCAGTTTCAGTCTTTTGGCAAGAACATCTGGATAGGCCATCAGCGCCGAATGAATTGTTTGTGGCGGATTTCCTAGCAGCAAATCATAGAAACGCTTCAAACAATATTGTCTAAACCAAAGCCTATGATTGCGATGATAGCTTGCAGACAATCTACAGACTGCTTCTGCTAAAGCGCTATTATCATCATAAGAATTTATTTTAATCGCTTTGTTGCCAAGCGTTTGATTGTCTGATTTTAGCCACACCCAGTCGATATCTTCACAAATATGATACGATTGCGAATGCAATAATAAGTTGATGTTGAATAAGACATCCTGATAAAACGGGACTGATTCATCCCATTGAACCTTATGTTGTAACAAAAAACTCCTTCGAATAGTTAAGCTCTGCGAAAGCCAAAGCGGTTGAAAAGCAAAAAAACAATCTATCGCTTTTTCTGATGAATAGCCATCGGTTATCAATAAAGCTTGTTTGTCTTTTCCATTCCAGAACAAACCCTGATTAACAATAAAATCAACGTTGCATTTAGAAATGTTGGTTTTTCTTTTCTCTAATGCATCATTGACAAACCAGTCATCTGAATCAAAAAAAATCACAAATTCGCCAACAGCTTTAGAAAACGCAATATTTCTGCAAGCATTTCCACCTTTGGCTATATTATCAGGTCTTTTAACAAACTTAAATCTGCTATCTCTTTGGGTAAATTTTTTAATGATGTCTTCCGATTCATCTGTACTGTGATCGTCAACAATTATACATTCCCAATCAGTAAAAGATTGATTCAAAATCGAATTCAGGGTGTTAGATAAAAAGGGGGCTTTGTTATAGTTGGGAATCAGTATTGATATAGCTGGAGTAAGATTGCTCATATTATTTCTTAAGCAGCGGCAGTCGATTTCAAGGGAGGAAGTAAATAAGGTATATTGATAAATAAATCTGGCAAGAGTCGGAATGCGAGCAAGGGTGATCCTTTATAAACAACAAACATAAAATACCAAAACAATTCTTTGGTTAATTTATGGTAGAGCGGCGGCGATATGATTTTACATTCTTTTGCAAAAGAAATGGCTTTGATTCGAGCGGTGGATTCGTTAAAATAATACTTACCTTTTTTATTGCTACGATTACTCATGTTGTTGTTATGATATCTCGCAAAAGATAAATATTCTTTGCATTTTACAATATTAAGGCCTTTGCAAAGCTGCTGGAAATGCATTAGCCACTCCTGAGAATTCATTTGTTCTTCGTCCCATGGTGAAGTATTTCCGAAAAAAGATTTTCTCCATAATCCGGAACAAGTATGAAAACGAAATCCGTCAATTATAAAACCTGTTGGTGTTGCTTCCTTGTTCAAATCGCCCCAGATTTTGAAAGGAGCCAATTTGTTGACATCAGTAAATATGCTTGTACCACAAATGCACAAGTCGGCTTTTTCTCTTTGGATAGCTTCCACCTGAATCTGAATAGCATCAGCCGATAAAAGGTCATCTGAATCTATCCATTTTACATATGCTCCGCTTGACTTTTCAAGACCAAAATTACGGCAGGCGTTTGCACCTTTAGGTTTGGAATCCGGTCTATTGTAATATTGAATACGATTGTCTTGTTTAGAAAGCTTGTGAACTACAACAGAGGTATCGTCTTTAGAGTGATCGTCTACTATAATTATTTCAATATGAGGGTAAGTTTGTTGTTGCAACGAAGTAATAGTTGCTACAATAAGATTTGCTCTGTTGTAAGTAGGAACTATTATGGAAACCAAATCTGTCAAGTGTGAGTACGGTGGTTTTTATTGTATTTGATTGCTCCACTCAAATTGAGGTCTGATAAAGCCCGGCTCTCTGCCCATATACACACCAAAATCTCTCGAACGATCAACTATGGTGAAAGAGAACATTTCTTTTCTGTTGATAAGCGGCTTTCTTCCATCCTGAACTACAAGTAACGATAACGAATAGCTGCCGGATTGAAAAAAGTTCTTTGGAAAGTAACAAGTGATTTTATTGTTTCCTTTTTCAAGATTGGCCTTTTCTTTGTTGGTAAAAGAAAACATAGTTTCGCCAAGTTCATTGTTCAGATGATAAGACAAATGATACCTGGATGGATCATCATCGATTACATCAATGTCTGTAATCAACTCAAGCGCAAGATCTTCCGAAAGAGGTTCAGATTCAGGAACACCAGTTCCTTTAATGGAAATTTGATTAAGTTTAACCTGTCCTTCTTTTTCTATATTAAAGTGTTTGGCATTCGATGTTGTTGCATTTTCTCCCCCGAGGTAAAGATTGATGCACTCTGCAGCACCGCCGATATGTTCAATTAAACCATTCTTGAGTAATATTCCTTTGTTACAAAGCGACTTAACTGCAGCCATATTGTGGCTTACAAACAATACAGTTCTTCCGTCATTTTTACTGATGTCCTTCATTCTTCCAAGACACTTTTTTTGAAACTCGGCATCCCCTACTGCAAGCACTTCATCAACAATCAGGATTTCGGGCTCAAGATGAGCTGCAACGGCAAAGCCTAAACGAACAATCATTCCGCTACTGTATCTTTTTACGGGCGTATCGATATAGGCTTCAACGCCTGCAAAATCAAGTATCTCATCAAACTTCTTTTGAATTTCCCATTTTCTCATTCCTAAGATTGCCCCATTCATGAAAACATTTTCCCTTCCTGTCAACTCGGGATGGAAACCTGTACCCACTTCAAGCAGACTGCAGATACGCCCATTGATGTTAATTTTTCCTGTTGTGGGTGAGGTGATTTTACTCATGATTTTAAGCAACGTACTCTTGCCTGCACCATTTCTTCCGATAATTCCAATTACTTCCCCTTTATTGACCTCAAAACTTATGTCTTTCAATGCCCAGGAAAAATCGCTATCCCCTTTTTTAGTTCGATCGTTGGTTTGACCTATTTTCAAGTAGGGGTCTTCCTTTCCCCTTACCTTGTACCAAAACCTATTGAGGTCATTTTTCAGGGTTCCGGTTCCTACTTTTCCAAGTCTGTATAATTTGGAAATGTTTTCTACTTTAACTGCAAGTTGTGACATTGGTTTTAATATATTTTATCTTGAAACATGATTATTTATTCCTCTATAAATTATTTTAAAGAAAACAAGTGGGCTTGTCAATAACCTGTTTTCTTTTAAAAATAAAACTATTGAGGAGACTTTTCTTAGTGGATTGTTTGTGGAAACCAATTTTAATTGAAGTGCTTTTTTAGAATAGTAAAATAGTTTTCTACTGTGAAAAAAGGCCATTGACGAGTTTTTCATTCTTAGATAATAATCCCGTAGGTTGAAATAAGTAACCGACATCATTTGATAACGTTTCACTTCCGAAATTGAACTCCAGATGCCGCCTTGATGTAGTCGATATGCAGACGGTAAAATTTCAGGCATGAATTTGTAAGCTCCGAACTGTCCTAAAAATGAAATCAAGAATTTGTCTCCATTGGAAACCCGAAATGCCTCTTTAGGCATGTTGCTAATTCCCTCAACATTTCTGAAACACATTGTTTGTGTTAGTACACCAAAACATTTTTGTAACTCCACACCCGAACACTCTCTTTTTTGATTTTCTTCCAATGCTGTGATTTGTAAAATATCACCCTGTTGATTTACAATAATCGAATCGTGACCAACCATCACAATGCTATCATGCATTTCAAGATAATCAATTTGCTTTTGAAGCTTTAGCGGATCTGTCCAGTAGTCGTCGCCCTCACAAAGTGCAATGTATTTACCCCTTGCTCTTGGAAAGTTAAATCTTGCATTCATACCGCGAATACCTTTGGAGTATTGATTTTCGGTTTGAAGTGTGGGATGTATAATATCGGGGTGGAGATTTTTATATTCAGTTATGATTTCCTGAGTTCCATCTATTGATGCATCATCGTGAATTAGTATCTCTATGGGGAAATTCACTTTTTGCATCAAAAAACCATCAAGACATTTCCTTATAAAAGGGGCGTGGTTAAAAGTAATGCAAGAGATGGAAACTTTAATGCCTGTATTCATTTCGAAAAATCTGACAATTGCTTTTCAGCAAAATTGATTTTATAAAGCAGTTGCAATCAAAGAGCCGTTCTTGGTTTAGGCTTAATTATTCCAAGAAAATAAATAAAACCAAGCTTTAATAATATGGAGGGCTTGGTTAAAATTCTGTTTTCGATTATATAATTCTTAAACGTTAAACAAAAATCTGCAACGCCATTTGTTGAAGCTAACTTCTTTTTTAAAACCGAGCCTGAAAACTTCAACAACATCTTACTATGGTAAAGTTCCATTCTTCTGTCTGTTGTTCGGGTATAATAAAGCGTTAGTTGCCTAAAGGTGTTTTTTGTCATAATTTGCTTCTCCAGTTCGTTCTTCATGGCCCATATTCCATTGGAATGAACTCTGTATGTCGCAGGTATAATTTCAGGCAAGTACTTGTATTTTCCAAAGCGCCCAAAATAAGATATCATAAAAGTGTCTGCATTGCTCGCGAGATATAGCTCTTCAGGCATTTGCATAAGTTCGGGAACATTTCTAAAACACATAGACAAGGTAAGCACAAAAAAACATTTTTGTAGTTCTATTGAAGAACAGTCTCTTTTGCAGATTTCCGGAAGTTTGGAATTGCTGATTATTTTCTCCTTCTCATCAATAATATTGGCATCATGACCGGTAATAAAATAATCCCGGTTGCTTTCTAAAAAATCTACTTGTTTCTGAAGTTTATGCGGATCGTTCCAAAAATCATCTCCCTCACACAAAGCAATATACTTTCCTGTACATCTCGGAAAGTTGAATTTTGCATTCATGCCCCTTATTCCTTTTCTGTATTGATTTTCTTTCTGAAAAAGCGGAAAGAAAATATCGGGGTATTTGCGAGTGTATTCTTCGATGATTACTTTGGTACCATCTCTTGAAGCGTCATCGTGAATAATCACTTCAATTGGAAAGCTAGTTTGCTGCATTAAAAACCCATCAAGACATTTCCTGATAAAATTTTCGTGATTGTAGGTCACGCAACAAATGGAAACTTTAAGAGAATAATTTTTTGTATTGTACATACCTTCGGGGGTCATGTTTTGAAATAAATATTATTATTTGCGCAACATTCCCATGTAATAAAGCTTAAGCACGATCAGCGGTCTTTTAAACATAAAATGGTTTTTGAAGTAACTATAGAAAGCGCGTGCTTTTTGCAAAATTGTTTCTGCTTGATTGTTTTGCAGCTTTAATAACTTATTCGAATTTTCCAATACCATTCCAGCATGATACAACTCCATTCTTCTGTCTTTTATCCTGCCGTAATAACTACTTAGTTGAACAAATGCGCTGTGCATCATCATTATTCTTTCCGCTTCGTTTTTCATTCCCCAAATACCCTTTTCATGTATGCGATAGGCGGTAGGCTTTATTTCCTGCATGAATCTGTAACTACCAAATTGTCCAAGCATTGAAATAAGAAAAACATCCCCCATTTTAGACTTGAATGATTCCGGAGGCATGTTTTTTAAAAAGTGTAGATTTCTGAAGCACATGGATTGTGTCAACACGTAAAAACTTTTTTTGAGTTCAAGTGATGAACAATTTCTTTTTTTTTCCGGCGGCAATTTGGAGTTACTTACAAGCTCACCTTTTTGGTTGATAATCATAGCGTCATGGCCGGTTAATACCACTTCGGGATTGTTTTCCAGCTCATCAACCTGCTTTTGCAATTTTTCATTGTCGGTCCAAAAATCGTCGCCTTCGCAAAGCGCAATATACTTCCCTCTGCAACGCGGGAAGTTGAACTTGGCCATCATCCCCCGAACGCCTTTTGAGTATTGATTTTCTTTTTGCAGCAACGGAAAAAAGACGTCTGGATATTTATCGCAATACTCAAGGATAATCTCCTGCGTGCCATCGGTTGATGCATCGTCGTGAATAACAACTTCAAACGGAAAAGAGGTGACCTGACTTAAAAAGCTATCAAGACATTTCCGAAGAAACGGCGCATGATTATAAGTGATGCAAGAAATAGAAACTACCGGCTGGTCGGTCATTTGCTTTTAAACAATTTTGCTGGATTACCAAACCATACTTCGTTATCCCCA
>Ga0315905_10000701_pt1 | contig 36460 bp, 29 predicted proteins | sample LakEriMetagenome_5_FD_203522 | JGI IMG/M metagenome (GOLD analysis project Ga0315905, IMG submission 203522) | Freshwater fungal communities from buoy surface, Lake Erie, Ohio, United States - Buoy 4 MA121 | ecosystem: Environmental > Aquatic > Freshwater > Lake | place: USA: Lake Erie, Ohio... | reverse complement strand
AAGAACTGGCAGCGCACGACTTTGCCGCGCACACGATGGAAATGACCGTAATCGACGCGCGCGCAGAGCTGATCGCGTACTACCAGCGGCGCGGCTACGCCCACACCGGCGAACTGCGCCCCTTCCTGCTGCCGATGGATGTGCCGTATCAAATGGTCGTGCTGGAACGCCCCCTCATCTCAAGCTTGGCCTGAAGGTCGGCTGTCAGTGCGGTTCAGGCCAACGAAAGCCGGTCTCGTCCAAGTTCACCGCAATCAGTTAGAGGGGACCAGCCGATGACCAACGCTTCCACTTCGCTTCTCATGGCCGCCGCGCTAGCCGCTGCCGGCGCCGCACCGCCCGCCATGGCTCAGGCCCTATCCCCTGCCCCGGTGGTCGCCCCCGGCAATGCCTTGCTCACGCTCAGCGCCGATGGCCACTCCAGCCGCACGCCCGATCTCGCGGTGTTCAGCGCGGGCGTCACCACACAGGCCAAGAACGCTTCCGCCGCGCTCTCTGAAAACGCCGAGCGCATGAACGCAGTGATCACCGCGCTCAAGGCCTCGGGCATTGCCGAGCGCGACATCCAGACGAGCAATCTTTCGGTAAACCCGGTCTACGGCCAGCCGCGCGCAGATGAGAACGGCAATGTCAGCGGCGATCCGGTGATCATCGGCTATCAGGCCACCAACCAGGTCGAGGTCAAGCAGCGCAAGATCGGCAACTACGGCAAGACGATCGACACGCTGGTGAATGCCGGCGCCAATCAGGTCAGCGGCCCCTCGTTCCAGCTCGACAACCCCGATGCCGCGAGCGATGAAGCCCGCCTCGAAGCGATGAAGAAGGCCCGCGCCCGCGCCGAGCTTTATGCCAAGGCGGCCGGCCTCACCGTCAAGCGCATCCTCACGATCAGCGAAGGCGGCGGCTATGCCCCGCAGCCGATGGTCATGTACGCCCGCGCCGAAGCCATGATGGCCAAGGCCCCCAGCCCCGTCGCAGCCGGCGAAGTGCAGGTCGGCGCCAACGTGACGGTCATGTTCGAGCTGGGGCAGTAAGGCAGGGGTGGCCACGCGGCCAAACACCAGATTTGACCCGGAACCAGCCACCCCCTATCCGCACCCCATGCCTGCCCCCCATATCAAGATCTGCGGCCTCACCACCCCAGCCGCGCTTGAGGCAACCATCGCCGCGCGCGCGGATTATGCCGGCCTCGTCAGTTTCCCCCCCAGCCCGCGCCACCTCGCGCTCGCCGATGCCGCAGCGATTGCCGCGCGCGCCGCGGGCCGGATCAAGCTCGTCGGCCTGTTTGTCGATGCCGCCGAAAGCCTGATCGCCGAGGTGGTCGCTGCCGCGAAGCTCGATGCGATCCAGCTGCATGGCAAGGAGGAGCCGGCACGCGTTGCCGCGATCCGCGCAGCCTTCGGCAAGCCCGTCTGGAAGGCCATGGCCGTCTCGACCGCCGAGGATATCGCCCGCGCCGAAGCCTTCGCCGGTGCCGCCGATCTCGTCCTCTTCGATGCCAAGCCCCCAAAGGGCGCCGCGATCCCCGGCGGCCTCGGCCTCGTGTTCGACTGGACCTTGCTTGCTGGATACAAGGCCCCGCTCCCCTGGGGACTCGCCGGCGGCCTTTCCCCCGCCAATGTCGGCGAAGCGGTGCATGCAACAAAGGCGCCGCTCGTGGACGTCTCCTCCGGCGTCGAAAGCGCGCCCGGAGTGAAGGACGCCGACCTCATCGCCGAATTCTGCACGGCTGCTCGCTCGGCCTGATTGCCCTTTCGCCCGCGAATCTGGACAACCGCGCGCCCCTCTGCCAAGCGAGGCGCCATGAACGCGCCCATCCCCAACAGCTTCCGCAACCAGCCTGACGCACAGGGCCATTTCGGCCAGTTCGGCGGCCGCTATGTCGCCGAAACGCTGATGCCGCTGATCCTTGATCTGGAAGCGGAATATCGCAAGGCCAAGGCGGACCCCGCCTTCCACGCCGAGTTCGACGACCTGCTCGAACACTATGTCGGTCGCCCCAGCCCGCTCTATTTCGCCCCGCGCCTGACCGAGGAACTCGGCGGCGCACAGGTCTGGTTCAAGCGCGACGAATTGAATCACACCGGCGCGCACAAGATCAACAACTGCATCGGCCAGATCCTGCTCGCCATCCGCATGGGCAAGACGCGGATCATCGCGGAGACCGGCGCGGGCCAGCACGGCGTCGCCACCGCCACGGTCTGCGCGCGCTTCGGCCTGCCTTGCGTGATCTTCATGGGCGCGACCGATGTGGCACGCCAGGCCCCCAACGTGTTCCGCATGAAGCTGCTTGGCGCCGAAGTCGTCCCCGTCACCGCTGGCGCCGCCACGCTGAAGGACGCCATGAACGAGGCGCTGCGCGATTGGGTCGCCAACGTCCACAACACCTTCTACATCATCGGCACCGCCGCCGGCCCGCACCCCTATCCGGAGTTGGTCCGCGATTTCCAGAGCGTGATCGGCAAGGAAGCCCGCGCCCAGATGCTCGCCCGCGTCGGCCGCCTGCCGGACCTGCTCGTCGCGGCCATCGGCGGCGGCAGCAATGCCATCGGCCTGTTCCATCCCTTCCTCGATGATCCCAGCGTCAAGATGATGGGCGTCGAAGCCGCCGGCCACGGGCTCGATCAGCTCCACGCCGCCAGCCTTGCGGGCGGCCGCCCCGGCGTGCTCCACGGCAACAAGACCTACCTGCTTCAGGACGAGGACGGCCAGATCCTCGAAGGTCACTCGATCTCGGCGGGCCTAGATTATCCCGGCATCGGCCCCGAACACGCCTGGCTCAAGGAAACCGGTCGCGTCCAGTATACTTCGGTGACAGACACCGAAGCGCTCGACGGCTTCCAGCTGCTCTGCCGCACCGAAGGCATCATCCCCGCGCTGGAACCCGCCCACGCCATCGCCGCGGTCAAGAAGATCGCGCCCACGATGGACAAGGACGCCATCATCCTCGCCAACCTCTGCGGCCGCGGCGACAAGGATATCTTCTCGGTCGCGGAGCACTTGGGGGTGAAGCTTTGACCCGCCTATCCGCCGCCTTCGCCAAGGGCCACCCTGCCCTCGTCTGCTTCGTCACCGCTGGCGATCCGACGCCGGCCGCCACGCCCGCCATTCTCGATGCGCTCGTCGAAGGCGGCGCGGATGTGATCGAGCTGGGCATGCCCTTCACCGATCCGATGGCCGATGGCCCGGCGATCCAGCGCGCCAATCTGCGCAGCCTCGCCGCCGGGACGAAGACCGCCGACATCCTCCAGATGGCCGCCGATTTCCGCGCGCGCCATCCCGATGTGCCGCTGGTCCTCATGGGCTATGCCAACCCGATGATCACGCGCGGGCCGGAATGGTTCGCCGCGCAGGCCGCCAAGGCCGGGGTCGACGGCGTGATCTGCGTCGATATCCCGCCAGAGGAAGACGGCGAGCTTGGCCCCGCCTTGCGCAGTGCCGGGATCAGCCCGATCCGCCTCGCCACGCCCACCACCGATGCCGCGCGCCTGCCCGCCGTGCTCGATGGCTCCTCGGGCTTCCTCTATTATGTCTCGGTCGCGGGCATCACCGGCAAGCAATCCGCCGCGCTGGCCTCGATCGAGGAAGCCGTCACCCGCATCAAGCAGACTGCCACGATCCCCGTCGCCGTCGGCTTCGGCGTGCGCACGCCCGAACAGGCTGGCCCCATCGCCCAGGTGGCCGACGGGGTCGTCGTCGGCTCGGCACTGATCGACATCATCGCCGAACATGGCGACAAGGCCGCAGGCCCGGTGCGCGATCTCGTCTCCGCGCTCGCCCATGCGGTCCACAATGCAAGAAAGGTCGAAGCATGAGCTGGCTGACCCGCGTCCGTAATTCGCTGCCGTTCTCGCCCAAGCGCGACACGCCGGACAATCTCTGGATCAAGTGCCCTTCGTGCAGCGAAATGCTGTTCACCAAGGAGTACGAGGAAAATCTCTCGGTCTGCCCGCGCTGCGATCACCACGGCCGCATTGGGGCGGGTGAACGGCTGGCGCAGCTGCTCGACGCCGGTTTCGAGATCCTGCCCGCCCCCAAGGTGCGCGAAGACCCGCTCAAGTTCCGCGATACCAAGCGCTATACCGACCGCCTGAAGGCCGCCCGCGCCGCCAACCCCGAGCCCGATGCGCTCACCGCCGCGGTCGGCAAGATCGATGGGCACAAGGCCGTCGTCGGCGTGCAGGATTTCGGCTTCATGGGCGGCTCGATGGGCATGGCCGTGGGCGATGCCTTTATCGCCGCGACCGAAGCGGCCATCGCCAACAAGTGCCCCTTCGTCGCCGTGACCGCTGCTGGCGGGGCGCGCATGCAGGAAGGCATTCTCAGCCTCATGCAGATGCCGCGTACCACCGTCGCGATCAACCGCATGCGCGCGGCAGGCCTCCCCTACATCGTCGTCCTCACCGATCCGACCACCGGCGGCGTGACCGCGAGCTACGCCATGCTCGGCGATATCCAGATCGCCGAACCCGGCGCGCTCATCGGCTTTGCCGGCCAGCGCGTGATCCAGGACACGATCCGCGAAAAGCTCCCCGAAGGCTTCCAGCGCGCCGAATACCTCCACGCGCACGGCATGATCGACATGGTCGTCAGCCGCCATATGCTCAAGGCAACGCTCGCCCGCACCATCGGCTACCTCATGGCCGCGCAGGCGGCCTAAGGCCTGATCCTCCCCGTTTTTGCGAAGCACAAATGGGGATGTGGCAGCCCGCCAGGGCTGACGGAGGGGTAACTTTGCGCGACTTCGCCATTTCCGAAAACCCGCGCGTTCAGGCACAGCTTGATCGCCTCGGCGCGCTCTCGCTCCCGCAAGGCCGCCTCGGCCTCGATACGTCACGCGAACTCTGCGACCGCCTCGGCAATCCGCAGCGCCGCCTGCCGCCGGTGTTCCACGTCGCCGGCACCAATGGCAAAGGCTCGACTTGCGCCTACTTGCGCGCCATCCTCGAGGCGCAGGGCCTCGTCGTCCATACCGCTACCAAGCCGCACCTCGTGCGCTATAACGAACGCATCCGCGTGGCGGGCAAGCTCATCAGCGACGAAAGCCTCGCCGACCTCCTGAAGCGCGTCCTCGATGCCTCCGCCGACCTCGGCCCGAGCTTCTTCGAAGTCACCACCCTCGCCACCTTCCTCGCCTTCGCCGAAACTCCGGCAGACGCCTGCGTGATCGAAACCGGCCTCGGCGGAAGGCTCGATGCGACCAACGTGCTCGAAAGCCCCGCCGTATGCGGCATCGCCACGCTCGGCATCGATCACGAGTCCTTCCTGCTGGTGCCCGAAGCAGGCACCCCCGAAGAGCCGCTCGCCCGCATCGCCTTCGAAAAAGCCAGCATCGCCAAACCCGGCGCGCCTTTGGTGGTACAAAGCTACGCCGCCAGCCCTCTCGCCAGCGTCCTCGCCACCGCCAGCCACATCGGCGCGCCCGTCCACTTGCGCGGCCGTGACTGGTGGGCCGATGTGGGCGAGACGATCCACTACCGCGACGCGCACGGCACGCTGGAACTCCCGCTCCCCACGCTGGCAGGCGCGCATCAGGCCGACAACGCCGCCCTCGCCGTCGCCATGCTGCGGCACCAGAGCGCCGTGCAGGTCACGCCTGAAGCGATGGCCGAAGGGATCAAAGCTGCTTGCTGGCCCGCCCGCCTCCAGCGCCTCGGCACCGGCCCGCTCACCGCCCTTGCAGGCCAGCGCACCGTCTGGCTAGACGGCGGCCACAACCCCGATGCGGGGCAAGCCATCGCCCGCCATTTCGCTACAAGCGCGCCGCTCCACCTCGTCATGGGCATGCTCATCAGCAAAGACCCCAGCGCCATCCTGCGGCCCTTGGAAGGCAAGCTCGCATCGGTCTCCATCGTCCCCGCCCCCGGCCACGATGCGCACACGCCTGCGGACTTCGCCCCGTTCACATCGCTCCCGGTTGCAAGCTTCGCCAACGCCGCCGAAGCCCTCGCCGTGCTGCCGCCTGAAGGTGATGTGCTGATCGCGGGCTCGCTCTACCTCGCGGGTGATGTGCTGAGGCGCAACGACGAAGCGCCCGATTGAGAATAGCGGCAGTTCCTATTTTTCCAGCTCTGGAACCAATATCACCTTCCGGCTCACCCGCACCCACTCCAGACACACGAACAGCACCGCCACCAGCCCCGCCGCCGCCGTCCAGCGGAACACCGTGGCATAGCCGTAAAGGTCAAACGCCTCCCCCGCGATCCCGCGCCCCAGCGAGCCGATCAGGAACGTCAGCGAGGACATCAGCGCATATTGCACCGCCGTGTAGCGCTTGGAGACGATGCCCGAGAGGTACGCGACGAAGGCCGCCCCCGCGATGCCGGTCGAGATGTTCTCGAAGCTGATCGCCAGCAGCAGCCGGATCATGCGCGGATCGAAGCCGAACAGTCCGAACAGCGCGTGGAGCCCCACCGCGCGGCCCACCGCATCGATATGCACCGCACCCTCGGCCAGATCGGCATAGACGAAATTGCCCAGCATCGGCAGGATCGCCCCGATCAGGATCGTCGGCATGCGCCCCAGCCGCAGGAACATATAGCCGCCAAGGCTGATCCCCGCGATGGTCATGAAAATGCCGAAGACCTTGGAGGCAAACGCCACCTCGTCCTTCGAATAGTGCAGGAAATCGAGGTAGAACGGGAAGGCGAAGCTCGACCACACGTTATAGCACAACGTGTAGGTGAGGATCATGCCGATCACCACGAGCACCCCCCAGCCCAGCCGCGCGACCAATTCCGCCAGCGGCGCAATCAGCGCAACATAGAGGTGGTTCGCCGCCGTCCTTGCCGCCGAAACCCGCATGTCGGGCTCGGTCAGCACGGCCTGTCCCCGGCTGCGCATGGCATTGGTCACCGCCGCCACCAGCAGCGGCACCGCCACGGTCGCCGCCACGATCAGAGGTCCGAACTCGCGCGTGAAATCGCCAACCGAAGGGTGCTTCTCGCCAGGCCCCAGCGGGCTCAGCATGACCATCATGAAGCGCACGATCGTGCCGATGGCCCAGGCCCAGCTTGTGCCCACGATCAGCAGCGCGATTCCCCGCGCGCGCGGCGTCAGTTCGCCCGGCTGCGCCAGTGCTGCATGGAGCGTGCCCTGCTCCGGGCGCGGCGTATCGGGCGCGCGCAAGGTGACCACCGCGATCAGCGCGATAAACCCCGCCATCAGCAGATAGACCAGCGGCCACGACATCCGCCCCGCCAGCACCAGCGCCAGCGCCCCGCCGACAATCGAGGCGATGCGGTATCCGAACTGGTAGATCGAGGAAAGCAGCTCGACCGGCGTATCCTCGTCCGCCACATCGATGCGCCACGCATCCACCGCCACGTCCTGCGTCGCGGAGGCCAGCGCAGCCACGAAGGCAAACAGCGCGAAGGTGCCGATGGCATGAGCAGGATCGGTCGCGGCAAGGCCGGCAAAGCCCAGCACAAGCACGATCTGGCAAAGCAGGATCCAGCTCTTGCGGCGCCCGAGCACCTCCAGCCCGGGCAGCGCCAAGCGGTCCACAAGCGGCGACCACAGGAACTTGAACGAATAGGAGAGGCCGATCCACGAAAGCACGCCGATGGTGGCAAGATCGATCTTCACCTCGCCCAGCCACGCATTGAGCGTGCCCAGCAGCAGCGCATAGGGGAGGCCCGAGGCAAAGCCGAAGCCCAGCATCGTCGCGGACTTGCGCGTTCGCAGCGCGATCATCAGCAAGCGAAAGCCCTTGGGGCGCGGCGGCGTTTCTGTCTTTGCTGCTGTCGATGCTCCGTTCGAAGCCATGCGAAACCCTTGCCCCCGTTCCAATTTACGCTGCATGATTAGCGCGAATTTGCGCTATGCCTAGCGGTGGAGAGCGATGAAACCGGGGGAGAGCCGCGAAATGGCCACCACTGAACGAGCAATGCGGCCCACAGACGGCCAATTGCAACTGGCACGCCTTGTCGCGGCAGGGGCCGGTCGCAAGGCAGAGGCGATCAGCCACGTACCTGCCACGGCCTATACCGACCCGCTGCACTGGGCGCGCGAGAAGGCCGCGCTGTTTGACCGTTTCCCGCAGATCATTGCCCCCTCCGCGCTGCTGCCCGATCCCGGCATGGCCGTGCCGCACGATGCCACCGGCCGCCCGCTCCTCCTCACCCGCGATACTGCCGGCAAGGCGCACGTCTTCCTCAATGTCTGCCGCCACAGGGGCACACGCCTCGTCGAAGGCGCGGAAGTCCAGTGCGCCAAGCGCCTCGTCTGCCCCTATCACGCCTGGACTTATGGCACCGACGGCAAGCTCCTCGCGCTCCCCCGCCCTGATACCTTCCCCGGCTTCGACCAATCCGCGCACGGCCTGGTCGAACTGCCCAGCCTCGAAGCCGGCGGCCTGATCTGGTTCGCGCCGCAGGAGGCCGACTTCACCCTCGCCGCCGAGATCAGCACCGATTTCGCAGCGGCAGACCTCGCCTCGCACCACCTTTATGCCCGCCGCACGCACCGGGTCGCCTCCAACTGGAAGCTGATCATGGACGCCTTCCTCGAAAGCTATCACGTCCAGCGCCTCCACGCCCGCACCATCGGCCCCTATTTCAAGGACGGGGTGACCGCAGGCGACGAAGTCGGCCCCCACATGCGCTCGCTGGTCGGGCGCATGACCGAACTCGAAGGCCTCGATCTGGCCGATTGGCCCGCGCTCCGCCGCGTCGCCACCTTCGCCTACCAGCTCTTCCCGGCCACCGTCATCGTGATCAGCCCGGACTACGTGAACCTGATGACGGTGATGCCGCAGGCGCATGATCTCACCCTCGTCGAGGACTTCATGCTGATCGCCGAGGCCCCCGCCACCCCCAAGGCCGAAGACCACTGGCGCAGAAGCTGGGAGCTGCTCGACGGGCAGGTGTTCGGCGCCGAGGATTTTCGCGCCGCCGAGCTTGGCCAGCAGGGCCTTGCCACCGGCGCGGTGCCCCAGCTCACCCTCGGCACGCTCGAAGGCGGCATCCGCCGCTTCCACGAGATCTGCCAGCGCGAAATGGCCCTTTACGAAGCAGGGTGACGGCGCGCACTCTCCGGCGTAAGGGCTAGCCATGGCATTCCCCCCCAAAGACAGGAGCGGCCGACCGGGACGGCCCGCGGCTCCTACCGGCCAAGGTACTGGCTCGCGCCGAAACCCCGCGGCCCCAGCCCCCTACAAGATCCCCAAACCGCGTCTGCCCAAGGCCGCCGCGGTGCCGCAGACCCGCGCGCCCGCCGATGACGGCACGGCGCGCGAGGGGGACCGCATCGCCAAACTTCTTGCCCGTGCCGGTGTCGCCAGCCGCCGCGAGATCGAGCGCTATATTGCCGAAGGTCGCATCGCGCTCGATGGCGCGGTGATCACCACCCCCGCCACGATCCTGAAGAACCTGCGCGGCGTCACCGTCGACGGCAATCCCGTCGCCGCGCCCGAGCCGCCGCGCCTGTTCATGTTCCACAAGCCCTCGGGACTCATCACCGCCGAGCGCGATCCCACCGGCCGCCCGACGATCTACACCGCGCTTCGCAATGCGCTCCCCGAAGGCGCAGGCCGCGTAATGCCGGTCGGCCGGCTGGACATCAACACCGAGGGGCTGCTGCTCCTCACCAACGACGGCGAATTGAAGCGCGCGATGGAGCTCCCCGCCAACGCCGTGCCGCGCACCTACCGCGCCCGCACTTTCGGCGATGTGGTGCAGAGCCAGCTCGACGAGCTCATGCAGGGAATCGAGATCGAGGGTATCCGCTACGGTCCGATCAACGCCAATCTCGAGCGCAGCGCCGGCCGCAACAAGTGGATCGAGCTCACGCTCACCGAAGGCAAGAACCGCGAAGTGCGCCGCGTGCTCGAACATCTCGGCCTCGAAGTCTCGCGCCTCCTGCGCCTGCGGTATGGCCCCTTCGATCTCGGCGAGCTGCCGCGCGGCGCGGCGGAGGAAGTACCGCAGGTCGTGGTCGAACGCTTCCGCAAGGGCCTGGCAGGCGATCACGCCACCCGCGTGCAGCAGGCGGTCCATGCCGGAAAGGCGGCGCCCGCCCGCGCGCCCAAGCCCGTTCCCGCGCCGACCCCGGCGCCCGAGCGTGATGCCGAACGCCCTCGCCGCGCCGGCGCTCAGCGCATTCGCCTCAGCGCCGATGCGGGCAAGCTGGTCGACAAGCCGCTTGGGCGCCCGCCACGCCGCAGCGGCCCAAGGCCTGCGGGCAAGAGCGGCGGCAAGCCGGGGGCCAAGCGCTGATGCTCAGGATCATCGCCGGCACCTGGCGCGGCCGCAAGCTTCAGGCCCCGGCAGGCGACACCACCCGTCCTACCGCCGATCGCACGCGCGAGACGCTGTTTTCCATGCTCACCAGCCGCCTGGGCAGCTTCGGGGAGCTGACCGTGGCCGACCTCTTCGCCGGCTCGGGCGCGCTCGGCCTCGAAGCGCTCTCGCGCGGCGCGGCAAAGGCGCTGTTCGTGGAGCAGGACCCCGCCGCTATTCGGGCTCTGCGCGCCAATATCGCCGCGCTCCACACGCAGACGCAATGCGACGTGCGCGCCGCCTCGGTCCTCGCGCTCGGCCCGTCGCCCGCGCCGCTCGATGTGGTCATGCTCGATCCGCCTTATGGCTCGGGCGCTGGCGCCGTCGCGATCGACCGCCTGCTGCGCCTCGGCTGGATCGGCCCCGGCACCTGGGTCAGCCTTGAAACCCACGCTGATGAACCCGCCGGCGTGCGCAGCCTCGAAATCGACACCGAACGCAAGGTCGGCAAGGCGCGCCTCACTCTGATGCGAGTGGCTGTCGGTTAAATAGGGACAGTCCCCATTTAACCCCCACGCGGCGCCGCCAGCACGCCCACCAAGGTCACCACCCCGGCCGCCGTCAGCACCAGCCCTGTCCACACTACACCGCCATTCGCCGCGAGCCATGCCGCACCGAGCGGGGCCAGCGCGCCGCCAACGATCCCGCCGAGGTTGAACGCCAGGGAAATCCCGGTGTAGCGCACTTCCACCGGATAAAGCGAAGGCAGCCACGCGCCGATCGGGCCATAGCACAGCCCCATCACGAACAGCGCCACCGAGAGCGTGAGGAACAGCACCGGCAGGGAGCCCGCCGCCAGCCCGCTCCCGAAACCGAGCCCGACCAGCCCTGTCAGCGCTGCACCCACAGCCATCACCGTCCGGGGGCTCGCCGCGTCCGACCACCAGCCCGAAACCACGATGCCGATCGCAAAGACGACGTCCGCGCCGAGCTGGATCGCCAGCACGGTCTCGCGCGGGTAGCCGAGCTTGGTCGTCGCGAAGCCGAGCGCGAAGGTCGTCGCGAGGTAGAACAGCGCAAAGCAAGCGATCACGCCCATCGTGCCCGCCAGAACTGCGCCGAAGTGCCCGGCCAGAAGCTGGCCCAGCGGCACGCGCGGTGGTGGGGCGGATTCAAGCGAAGCCTTGAACGCAGGCGTCTCGCCGATGCGGAGGCGGATCCACAGCCCCAGGATCACCAGCAGCGAGCTTGCCAGAAACGGCACCCGCCAGCCCCAGCTGAGAAAGTCCGACTCGCTCAGCATCAGGCCCAGAACCAGGAACAGACCGTTGGCAAAAAGGAACCCCAGCGGGGCACCGAGCGGCGCGGCAATGCCGAAGCGGCCCTCCATACCCTTGGGTGCATTCTCGACCGCGAGCAGCGATGCGCCGCCCCATTCCCCCCCGAGACCGAAGCCCTGGCCGAAACGCAGCAGGCACAGCAGCGCCGGCGCCACCCAGCCCGCCACGGCATAACCCGGGAGGAACGCCACCAGAAACGTCGAGATGCCCATCAGCAGCAGGCTGGCAACGAGTGTCGACTTGCGGCCGATCCTGTCACCAAAATGGCCGAACGCCACCGCTCCCACCGGCCGCGCAAAAAACGCGATTCCAAAGGTCATGAGTGCCAGCAGCGTCTGCGCCGCCTGACTTGACGCTGGAAAAAACAGCGGCCCGATCACCAGTGCGGCAGCGGTGCCGAAAATGTAGAAATCGTAGAATTCGACTGCCGTGCCGACGAGGCTCGCCAGGAGCACACGCGCGTGTACCACGAACGGATTGCGCGAATCGGTCATAGCCTTGCCAGTCTCCACCCAGGGATAGTTGATCCGGTTTTGTCGGACTTTTCGTCGAAAGCCGCTATGGCAGGCTGGCCCTATCGTCAATCATGCCGACCTCGCGCCCGCCGCACCGCGCGCGCGCCAGTGCGCGGCAACCTTGCGCTGAAAACGGCGCCCGACGAGGACCAGGACGAGTTCTGACGGTCTGGACCGGTTCCCGCATCGCGGTTGCACCCGGCGAAGAAGTTCCCTACTTGTTCCGGTGTGACTCTTGTAACAGCTCCTGATTCAGCATGGCTCGAAGGCCTCAATCCCCCGCAGCGCGAAGCCGTGCTGACGACGGAGGGACCAGTGCTCATGCTTGCGGGCGCGGGCACGGGCAAAACCGCCGCGCTCACCGCGCGCCTTGCGCACCTTTTGCGCTCGCGCCTTGCGTGGCCGTCGGAAATCCTCTGCGTCACCTTCACCAACAAGGCCGCGCGCGAAATGCGCGAACGCGTCGGCGCGCTGATCGGCCCTTCGGTCGAAGGCATGCCCTGGCTCGGCACGTTCCACTCGGTCGCCGCCAAGATGCTTCGCCGGCATGCCGAACTCGTCGGCCTGCAAAGCACCTTCACCATCATCGATACCGACGACCAGCTGCGCCTCCTCAAGCAGCTCATCCAGGCCGAGGGGATCGACGACAAGCGCTGGCCCCCACGCCAGCTCGCCGGCCTGATCGACCGCTGGAAGAACCGCGGCCTTGGCCCGAAAGACTTGGACGCGCTCGACAACGAGGCTTACGCCAATGGCAAGGGCGGCAAGTTCTACGCGCTCTATCAAGACCGCCTGCGCGCGCTTAACGCCTGCGACTTCGGCGATCTCACGCTGCACATGCTCACCATCTTCAAGGCGCACCGCGAAGTGCTCGAGACATGGCAGAGCCGCTTCAAATACGTGATGGTGGACGAGTATCAGGACACCAACGCCGTCCAGTACCTCTGGCTCCGCCTCCTTGCGCAGAACCGCAAGAACATCTGCGTGGTGGGCGATGACGACCAGTCGATCTATTCATGGCGCGGCGCAGAAGTCGCCAATATCCTGCGCTTCGAAAAGGATTTTCCCGGCGCCAAGGTGATCCGGCTGGAGCAGAACTACCGCTCCACCCCGCATATCCTCGCCGCCGCCGGCGGGGTCATCGCGGAGAACAGCCAGCGCCTCGGCAAGACGCTGTGGACCGAGGTGAACGGCGGCGACAAGGTCCGCGTCATCGGCGTATGGGACGGCCCGGAGGAAGCCCGCCGCGTGGGCGAGGAGATCGAGCGGCTGGAGCGCGAAGGCGCGCCCTTGGACCGCGTGGCCATCCTCGTGCGCGCCTCGTTCCAGACGCGCGAATTCGAGGACCGCTTCATCCAGATTGGCCTGTCCTACAAGATCGTCGGCGGCTTCCGCTTCTACGAACGCGCCGAAGTGCGCGACGCGCTCGCGTACTTGCGCGTCATCGCCTCCCCGCAGGACGACCTGGCGTTCGAGCGAATCTACAACGCCCCCAAGCGCGGGCTGGGTGACAAGACGCTCGAAAAGCTCCACCGCCACGCCCGCGCGCGCAATATCCCGCTGGCCGCCGCCGCCATCGAACTGTGCGATACCGACGAACTGCCAGCCCGCGCCCGCGCCACACTTTCCAGCCTGATGCGCAGCTTCATCGGCTGGCGCGACGGGATCGCCACGCTCACCCCCGCCGAACTCCTGCGCACCGTGCTCGATGAAAGCGGCTACACTGGCGCGCTACAGGCCGAGAAGAGTACCGAAGCCTCGGGCCGCCTTGAAAACCTCGTCGAACTCGCCCGCGCGATGGAGGAGTACGAGACGCTCGGCGACTTCCTCGAACACGTCAGCCTCGTGATGGACAACGACGCGGCGGCGGATACCGAGAAGGTCACCGTGATGACCATCCACGCCGCCAAGGGCCTCGAATTCGACAACGTGTTCCTCCCCGGCTGGGAAGAAGGCGTGTTCCCCTCGCAGCGCGCGCTCGATGAAGGCGGCCTCGCCAGCCTCGAGGAAGAACGCCGCCTCGCCTATGTCGCGATTACCCGCGCGCGCAAACGCTGCACCATCATCCACGCCGCCAACCGCCGCATCTATGGCCAGTGGACCAGCTCGATCCCCAGCCGCTTCGTCGGCGAACTGCCCGCAGACCATATCGAGGAAGAAACCACCCTCAGCGGCGGCGCCTCGCTCTGGCGCGCGCAGTGGTCCGAACACTCCGACCCCTTCGCCCATGTCTCCACCGCCAACCCCGGACGCAACCTCACCCGCGGCCCCGGCTGGCAACGCGCCGCCGCGACCACTTACGACGCAACGCCGAAGCGCATCGCGGAAGCCCACCGCAGCGCCGCCAGCTTCGCCGCCAAGCCCCGCACCGACATCACCGTCGGCACCCGCGTGTTCCACGACAAGTTCGGCTATGGCACGGTCGCCGCGCAGGAGGGCAACAAGCTGGAGATCGATTTCGAAACCGGGGACCGAAAGCGGGTGATTGATAGCTTTGTGAAGGCGGCTTGAGGAGGAGATCGTGAAGAAGTTTGTCTTGGTCGTACTTCTGCTGGTTTCAAGCTGCACAAGCAGTGAGCCCTTTGACAGAGCGCGTTGGCTGAACGCCGATCTCAACGGCCGAGCGCGGGCAAACATGCTACCTGACCTCTTGCGTCAGCATCAACTTCGAGGAATGACGCGTAGTGAAGTAATCAGATTGCTCGGTCCCCCAGACCAAACTGACAAATGGGCAAGATCGGACATGGTTTATGTCCTCGGTAACGATGGAAGCTTTCTGCCGATCGACAGCGCTTGGCTTCTTTTGAAGCTTGATAGGCAACAAGGCGTCGTATCATTCCGACAGACCGTTGATTGATTAAATTACTCTCAATCAATAGCAGCGCTGCTCTCTCCCCTTCAGGGGAGAGATAGTCAGGCTTGGCAGCTTGCTGCCTAGCCGAAGTTGAGAGGGGCTTGGGCGTTGCAAAGTGGCGCGAGGCCCCCTCTCCCTCTCCCAACCCTCTCCCCTGAAGGGGAGGCCACCAAAGGCAATTGGAGAGGGCTAACAACAAGGCCTGCACCCCAAACCCCGTCTACCCTGAGCTTGTCGAAGGGCTGCTTTTTCCTTGGATCACGCGCTTACGCCGCAAGAAAAGGACGGTCCTTCGACAAGCTCACGACAGGCGGGAATCTGGAAAAAATTGCTTTGGTCGCAGGCAACTAGCGCAACACCGCTCCTGCCCCTCCACCACCTGCGGTGGTCCCCCTCCCCGTTCCGGGGAGGAATTAAAGCGCCGAAACGCTGAGGAACCCCGGAACCGGCCCGTTCCACTCGCCCGGCTTGCTCGGCAGCTCAGTCAGCACATCCTTGGGCGGACGCGGCTCATCCCGCCGCGCGCGCGAGGCCCGCTTCGGTTCCGGGGCCTCGGCCAGTTCCGGCGAAACCTCGATCTCGTCCACCGGCGCTGCCACCTTGGGCGCCCGCTCGCTGCGCGGTGCCTTTTCGGCGCGCGGCGCGCGTTCCGCCCGCGGTGCCCGCTCGCGCTTTTCTTGCGCCGGAGCCTCAGCCGCCGCATCCGCGCCATCGAGCGTGAACACCGGGATCTTCATCCCCGTCAGCTTCTCGACATTGGCGATCGCTTCCGCGTCCTCGCTCGTCACGAACGTGAACGCCCGCCCCGTCGCGCCTGCGCGCCCCGTGCGGCCGATGCGGTGGACATAGTCATCAGGATGCCACGGCGTGTCATAGTTGAACACGTGGCTCACGCCCTTCACGTCCAGCCCGCGCGCGGCGACGTCGGACGCGACGAGGATCGAGATCACCCCGTCCTTGAACTTCTGCAATTCGGCATTGCGCGCGTTCTGGTCCATGTCGCCATGGATCTCGCCTGCCGAAAAGCCGCTCTGCTGCAGGCTCTTGGCGAGCTCGCGAACCGTGGTCTTACGGTTGGCGAAGATAATCGCGGTGTTCACATTGTCGGTGCGCAGCAGGTGCCGCAGCGCCTCGCGCTTGCCGCGCGTCGAGACATGCACCTTGTGCTGCGCAATCTGCGAATTGTTCGAAGCGGGCCGGGCGACCTCGATGTATTTCGGGTTCGAGAGGAACTTGTCCGCCAGCTTCTTGATCACCGGCGGCATCGTGGCCGAGAACAGCAGCGTCTGCCGGTTCGGCGGGAGCTTGGAACAGATCGTCTCGATATCCGGGATGAACCCCATGTCGAGCATGCGGTCCGCCTCGTCGATCACCAGCAGCTCGCAGCCCGTCAGCAGGATCTTGCCCCGCTCGAACAGGTCCATCAGCCGACCCGGCGTCGCGATCAGAACGTCCACGCCGTCCGACAAGGCTTTCACCTGATCGCCCATCTGCACGCCGCCGATCAGCAGCGCCATTTTCAGGTCGTGGTTCTTGCCGTACTTCTCGAAGTTTTCGGCCACCTGCGCAGCCAGCTCGCGCGTCGGCTCGAGGATCAAGGAGCGCGGCATCAGCGCGCGGCGGCGGCCATGCGCAAGAATATCGATCATCGGCAGCACGAAGCTTGCCGTCTTGCCCGTGCCGGTCTGCGCAATGCCGATCAGATCGCGCATCATCAGCACCGAGGGGATGGCCTGCGCCTGGATGGCGGTCGGCGTGTCATAGCCTGCGTCGGTAACCGACTGCAGCAATTCGTCAGACAGGCCGAGATCGGCAAATTTCATGGGTGCTGGTTTTTCCGAAAAGCAGATGCGTGCCAGACAGTCCGGCGCGCGGAAGGCAGGGCCTTGCAGCCCGCCATCCTTGAGCCCGCGCCTAGGCCCAAAGCCCCACGAAAGTCAAGGAAACTGGTTACGTATGGAGGTTCAATTTCCATCCACCGCAACGTATTCGCGTACATCCTTGAGCTTGCAGGTCGTGCCCGCCCGCGAATGGATGGGATCGCGGCCAACGCAAAGCTGCCCGTCGGAGGTCTTCGACATGTAGAAGCCGCGGTAGAAATCGCGCGCGCTGCAGGCCTTTTCAAGGCCCGCTGCAATCATCCGCCGGTCGCGCATGTAGAACATCAGGCGCCCGTCGGTGATCGGCTGCACCGCTGCAATGCCAAGCGCGGGCATGCATTTGCCGGTCTTGCGCTCGCGCACGCGCACCGAGCTGGAGCGCGGCTGCGGCACCAGTGGCTGGACCACCGGCTGCATCGACTGGAGCGGCAGCACTTGCGGCGCCACCGCGTCGTGCCCCGCGTCGCGGGGGGTCACCCGGATGATCACGCGCTGTTCGATGCGCACCTGTTCCCACACATCGGGTGCAAGTGGACTGATGCCCGCCGCACTGCCGGGCGTGGAGGCCTGCGGTTTCACCAGCAGCAGGGATCCCTGCGGCAGCAGCGCTGCGTCCCAAGCGTCCTGCATCGCGCCAACTTCGTCCTGCGGCGCAAGCACCAGTCCGTCTGCCGGCAGACCCGGCAAGGCAAGGGCGATGCTCGCAAAAAGGTCAAACAGACTGGTCATGGTGACGGCAGAAGCAGTGTGGTCCCTCGAAACTGTTATCCCTGCCTCGACTCGTGTCTCAGGCCGGCCTCATGCCCGGAGAATCGGCTGTCCCCCTTAGCACTTTCGCTTGAACCCCCGCTTAACTCGCCTTGATGAAAAAATGAATTGCCCACTGCGCCCTGCCGGCATTAGCCCCGCACGCGATGGCTGATACCGATCACACCCCCTTCCTTGCGGCTGCGGCCGCGCTGCTTGGCCCGCGCGGCTTCACCGCCGATGCCGATCTCATGGCACCCTGGCTCACCGACTGGCGTGGTCGTTTCACCGGCCGCGCGCTGGCCATGGCCTCGCCGGCTTCGACCGCCGAAGTCGCCGCGCTGATGCGCCTTTGCGCCGAGCATAAGGTGCCGATCGTGCCCCAAGGCGGCAACAGCGGCATGTCCGGCGGTGCCACGCCCGATAGCAGCGGCCATGCGCTCCTCCTCAGCCTGCGCCGGATGAACGCGATCCGCCGCCTCGATGGGGAAAACCGCATGATCACCGCCGAAGCCGGGGTCGTGCTGCAGACGCTCCACGAAGCGGCGGAGGCCGAGGGTTTGCGCTTTGCCCTCACCCTCGGCGGCAAGGGTTCGGCCACCATCGGCGGCCTCGTCTCGACCAACGCCGGCGGCACGCAGGTCCTGCGCCACGGCACGATGCGGGCGATGGTGCTGGGGCTCGAGGCCGTGCTGGCCGATGGCTCGGTGCTCGATACGCTGACCCCGCTAAAGAAGGACAACCGCGGCTTCGACCTCAAGCAGGTGCTGATCGGCTCGGAAGGCACGCTGGGCATCGTCACCGCCGCGACGCTCCGGCTCGAGCCGCGCATCACCGCGCGGGCCGTGCTCTGGGCCGGCCTGGCCTCCTTGCATGATGCCCGCGCGCTGCTGCTCCATGCCGAGGCCGAGGCGGGCAACGCGCTCGAAGGGTTCGAGGTCATGCCGCGCCACTCGCTCGAAGCCGTATGCGCCTACCTCCCCTCCGCCCGCGCCCCGCTGGCAGGGCCACACGCGTGGCACGCGCTCATCGAACTCGTCGCAACGAGCGAGGCCGAAGCGGCAAGCTTGCCCGAACGCGCCGAGACGCTGCTTGCCTCTGCCTTCGAGGCCGGGCTCATTGCGGACGCCACCATTGCCGCAAGCGAAGCGCAAGCCGAAGCGTTCTGGACCTTGCGTGACAGCATCGCCCCGGCCGAGCGCGCGCTCGGCCCCGCCGTCCAGCACGATATCAGCGTGCCAACGCAGCGGATGCCAGCTTTCGTCGAGCACGCCGTCCCGCAGATCGAGGCGGCCTGGCCCGGCACACGCGCGGTCGGGTTCGGGCACCTTGGAGACGGCAATATCCACTTCCACGTCATAGCGCCTCCCGGCGTCGATCCGGCCGCCTGGCAACAAGGCGATGGCAAGGCGATCAGCGCAGAGGTGCATGATCTCGTCACGCAGTGGGGCGGATCGATTTCCGCCGAACACGGCATCGGCCAGCTCAAGCGCGATGAGCTCGCGCGGCTGGGTGATCCGGTCGCGCTCGGCCTGCTGCGGCAGATCAAGGCGGCACTCGATCCGCACCGGCTGCTCAATCCCGGCAAGCTGGTCTGAAGCGGCCGCGTCCCGGCGTGTAACAGCCCTGTTGCAGGCACTCTTGCGCAGCTTCCGCACAATCCCTAAACGGCGCGCGTCCCGCCGCCATCCCGCGCATCCCGGCGCGTGTCTGGCGACAGTCTTACGGAGAGAATTCCATGGCCAGCGCGCCGCAAGCTTCCCTGCCCCTGTTCTACAACGATCTCACGCCACTCAACCTGCGTGATCATGCGAACTGGAAGGCCCGCGCGGCGCAGACCGCGACCTGGATGATCGGCCAGCACGCCGTGCCGCTGACGGTCGAGGAATTCCCCCAAGCCGCGCGCCACTTCCCGATCATCTTCGCTTCGGGCGAAAATCCGGTGCCGCTGGCGCTCATGGGCCTCAATGAAGGCATCAACGTGTTCGTCGATGCCGAAGGCAACGTGGCCCCCGGCGCCTATGTGCCGGCCTATGCCCGCCGCTACCCCTTCCTCCTCGCGAAGCTGACGCCGGACACCACGGATCTCTCGCTCTGCTTCGATCCCACCTCGGGCTTGCTCGGCGATTTCCCCGATGGCGAGCCCTTGTTTGCCGGTGAGGAGCCCTCGGAAGCCACGCGTAACGTGCTCGCGTTCTGCGAGCAGTTCGAGCAGGCCGGCCAGCGCACGCAGGCCTTCGTCGAGGAACTGACCAAGCATGATCTCCTCATGGACGGCGAAGCCGCCATCCAGCAGGCCGGCGTCGAGCAGCCCTTCGTCTACCGCGGCTTCCAGATGGTGAACCAGGAAAAGCTGCGCGACATGCGCGGCGATGTCCTGCGCGGCTGGGCCCAGAGCGGCCTGCTCCCGCTGCTCTATGCCCACGTGTTCTCGCTGGAACTGATGAGCACGATCTTCGGCAAGCAGGTGGAACAGGGCGTCGGCCCGACACCGCCCCTGCCGGCGTTCTGAACCGCATCGGCCTGACTGAATTCGCTTGCCGGAGGCTGTCCTGACCCCTGTCACGGGATCGCAGCCCGGCAAGTGATACCGAGCAGATAAGGGACGCATACTTATAGCGCCAATTCGGAGGGCAAAAGCCCTTGCCTTGGCGAGAGGCGCTCCCTATCTTCCGTAAGTCACGTCGGCGCTCCCCTCATGGCCCGGCGGGGCGGGTGCACTAGTTGCACCACCTCCCTGAACCTTGGCCACCTGGAGCAATGCTCCAGGTGGTTTTTTCATGGATTCAGGGCTTTAGACCTGTCGTTCGCCATTGCGAACGCGGCGAAGCAAGCCAGAGCGGCACGGGCCGGCGCCTGCCTTCACGAGGCGGGTTCACTCTGCCGCCGCGTGCCAATATCCGCGCTCGCGGCCGAGATCGGCGACCGCAATCGCCATGCGCTGCACCAGCATCGCCACCACGTCGACCGTCTCACCGAGGCCCGGCCCGGGCTCGGCCAGCGCTGCGTCGAGGTAGGTCCGCCGGTCGATCTCGAGCTGCAGGCAATGCACGCCGCCATGGCGTCGGGCGTGCCGTTCAAGCACGTAGCCGCCGGCGTAGGGCCGGTTGTGCGCCGCAAGGCGCCGCGCCTGCCCCAGCGCGGAGAAGGCTTCGGCAACCAAAGCACCGTCGCAGGCCGCGCCGAAGCGGTCCCCCACCACGAACTCCGCCGCCGGTTCGCCCGCGCGCGCCGACAGCGGCGGCATCGAATGCAGATCGATCAGCAGCACGGCTCCCCAGCGCACGCGCACGCTTTCGAGCAAGGATGCGAGCGCGCCATGGTAGGGCTGGTGCACGCCTTCGATCCGCGCGGCAAGATCATGGCGCGCGATCGGCCATTTCCACAGCTCGCCCAACCCTGGCAGCCGACGCGGCACGAGGCCCAGTCCGCTGCGAGCGCGGCGTCCCGAAGCCGGCGACGCCACCGCAGAGCTTGCATCGGGCGCACCGCCGCCGACCATGTCCCAATCGACATCATCGCTTGCGCGGTTGAGATCGATCATCGCGCGCGGCGCATGGGCCACGAGCAGCGCGGCACCCGTCCGCTCCGCCACGGCCCGGCCAATGAGGTCTACCAGCCGGTCCTCCAGCCGCGGCGCACTGTAGGCCGGCTGGCGCATGCGCGAGACCAGCTCCGGCGGGTAGCTGCGCCCGGCATGCGGGACGGCGATCACCACCGGCACCGGCGAGGGATCGTGCTGCCACACGGTATAGGCCGGAACACCCTCCAGCCCGGGGACGGATCCCCCGCTGCAGGCGGCGGCATTGCCGTGCGCAGGCGATTCGCCCCGCGACGCAAAAAGTCGGTTCATGCACAAAAGCTGCCGGGCTTTCGCACGCATGTCAAAGTGGTCCATAGTGCTTAGGGCGAGCGGGTCTGATCTGGAGGGAATCTTAACCAGCCCAGGCGTAGAAGGGCGGAACAAGGGATGCCGCCAGCTGCGGCTCGCGGGCGCAATGCCGAGCAGTGGGGGTCCAGCCAGGCTGGGTCCAGGATAAGCGGTCCGGACAAACCGGCACGACGATGAAGGTGACCATGATTCGAATTCTCCTGGCCGAAGACGAAGAAGCGATGCGCACCTACCTCGCCCGCGCGCTCGAGAACGCCGGTTATGAAGTCGTATCGGTCGATCGCGGCACCGAAGCCGTGCCCTTGCTCGAAAGAGAGCATTTCGATCTGCTGCTCTCGGACATTGTCATGCCCGAGATGGACGGGATCGAGCTCGCCCAGCGCTGCGCCGAGATCAGCCCGGCGACCAAGGTCATGTTCATCACCGGCTTTGCCGCGGTCACGCTCAAGGCCAACCGCGAGGCGCCGAGCGCGCGGGTGCTCTCGAAGCCCTTCCACCTTCGCGATCTCGTGATGGAAGTGGAGCGCGTCTTTGCCGATTCGTCCATGAGCGGCCATTTGCGCTAGATTCGCGATCCCCCCCATTCTGGCGAAGCCCAAAAAGGGGAGGTGGCAGTGCGAGGTGCTGACCGAGGGGCCGTCGCAACAAAACCCCCCTTGCCAGCCTAGCCGCCCCCGGCTAATGGGCTGCCTCTCCGGAGCGCACACGTGCTTCCGAGGCTCGATGGTGCGGGCGTATAGCTCAGTGGTAGAGCACTATGTTGACATCGTAGGGGTCGCAAGTTCAATCCTTGCTACGCCCACCATCGCTTGAAAGACCCCGCTCCGGCGGGGTTTTTTGTTGGATGGCTTCGGGTTCGCCCCCCTTCTTCTTTCCGATGAAGGTCACGCCACCAGGTTCGTCGGCGGTCAGCGCGACAAAGGTGAATGCGGCCAGCGATTTCAGCCAGCCGCGCTCGACGCGCAGAGACGCGAAGGTGCAAATCGCCAGCTGGATCATGAAAGGCATCGGCCAGACGCTTCTGCGCCATGAACGACAGCCTTAGCTCCACACATCCTTTCCGCGCGAAGCATGGCGGATCGTGAACGACATCGTCCGATCGTTGGCGATATCGCCGTTCCCGGCAAGGGCCTACCGGACCGGCTTTCACCCCGATCCGGCGGCTGTTTCCGGCGGCTTACTTCCCCTGCCAGTTGGGCTTGCGCTTCTCGGCAAAGGCGAGCGCGCCTTCGCGCGCGTCCGACGAGGTGAACACGGGGGCAATATAGGCTTCCTGCTTGTCCCACATCTCGGCCTCGGTCCACTCGTGCGAATCGCGCACGATCGCCTTCGAGGCGATCAGCGCCAGCGGGCCGTTGGCGGCAACGCGTGCAGCAAGCGCCTTGGCGGCTTCGAGCGAGGGCCCTTCGGTCAGCTCGTTGATGAAGCCCAGCGCATAGGCGCGCTCGGCGTCGATAAAGTCGCCGGTCAGCGCCAGTTCCATCGCGATGCGCGGCGGGATCTGGCGCGGCAGCTTGATGAGGCCGCCTGCCGCAGCCGCAAGGCCGCGCTTGGCTTCGGGAATGCCGAACTTCGAACCCTTGCTCGCCACGATCAGGTCGCACGAGAGCGCCAGTTCCATGCCGCCGGCCAGAGCATAGCCATCAACCGCCGCAATGATCGGCTTTTTCGGGGTCCACTGCGAAAGCCCGCCAAAACCGCGGCCAGGCACGCTCGGCCGCTCGCCACGCAGGAAGCCCTTGAGATCCATGCCCGAGCAGAACGTGCCGCCGGCTCCGGTCAGGATCGCGCAGCGCAGGTCGGTCTCGGCGTCCAGCCGGTCCATCGCCGCCGCGATGCCTTCGGCCGCCGCCTTGGTCATCGCGTTCTTGGCGTCGGGCCGGTTGATCGTGACGATCAAGACGTTGCCATCGACTTCAGTCAGGACTTCGGGTGCATCGCTCACGGCATCTCTCCTAGGTTACGCACTTAATCGCTTGGTTAAATGTCTAGAGCCGCCCCCCTGCCCCTGTCCAGACTCAAACCGCGCGAATCGCAGAAGGGATTACCCTTTGGTGAGATCGCCCCGCTTGCGCGCACGGAAGCTCCTGCTAAGGAACGGCAAATTTTGAACCTCTCCCCGGGAAGGCACTCAGACCATGGCAAAGATCAAGGTGAAGAATCCTGTCGTCGAACTCGACGGCGACGAAATGACGCGGATCATCTGGCAGTGGATACGTGAACGTCTGATCCTTCCCTACCTCGATATCGATCTGAAGTACTACGACCTCTCGGTCGAGAAGCGCGATGAGACGGGCGACCAGATCACCATCGATTCGGCCAACGCAATCAAGCAGTATGGCGTCGGCGTGAAGTGCGCGACGATCACGCCGGACGAAGCCCGCGTCGAGGAATTCAAGCTGAAGAAGATGTGGAAATCCCCCAACGGGACGATCCGCAACATCCTTGGCGGCGTGGTGTTTCGCGAACCCATCGTGATTCAGAACGTGCCGCGCCTTGTGCCCGGCTGGACCGACCCCATCGTCGTGGGCCGCCACGCCTTCGGCGATCAGTACAAGGCGACCGACACGCTGATCCCGGGCCCGGGCAAGCTGCGCCTCGTGTGGGACGGCGATGACGGCCAGAAGATCGACCTCGACGTGTTCGACTTCCCCTCGGCCGGCGTCGCCATGGCGATGTACAACCTCGACGATTCGATCCGGGATTTCGCCCGCGCCTCGTTCAACTATGGCCTCGGCCTTGGCTGGCCGGTCTACCTCTCGACCAAGAACACCATCCTCAAGGCCTATGACGGCCGCTTCAAGGATCTGTTCCAGGAAGTGTTCGAGACCGAAGGCTTTGCCGAGAAGTTCAAGGCTGCCGACATCGTCTACGAACACCGCCTGATCGACGACATGGTCGCCTCCGCGCTCAAGTGGTCGGGCAAGTTCGTCTGGGCCTGCAAGAACTACGATGGTGACGTGCAGTCCGACACCGTCGCGCAAGGCTTCGGCTCGCTCGGCCTGATGACGTCTGTCCTCATGTCGCCCGATGGCAAGACGATCGAGGCCGAGGCCGCACACGGCACCGTGACGCGCCACTACCGCCAGCACCAGCAGGGCAAGCAGACCTCGACCAATCCGATTGCCTCGATCTTCGCGTGGACGCGCGGCCTCATCTATCGCGGCAAGTTCGACGAGACGCCCGAAGTCGTGAAGTTCGCCGAAACGCTTGAGCGCGTCTGCATCGAGACGGTCGAGAGCGGCAAGATGACCAAGGACCTCGCCATCCTGATCGGCCCCAACCAGCCGTGGCTGACGACCGAGAAGTTCTTCGAAGCCATCGTCGAAAACCTCGAAACCGCGATGGCCGCCGAAGCCTGAACGCATTGGGGGCGGGTCAGCAGGCCCGCCCCTTATCCCCCCGAAGAAATCGATCTGTTGCAGGTTTGGTCCTACTGCGGCAGCGTAGCACCGGAAAGGTGAACGCGTGTCGGCTCTCGTCGCAATTTTCGCGATCTTCATTGCCAGCGCGCTGGGGCTCCTTGCGCTGATCTGGTATTGGCTGCGCCAGCGCGCGCGGCAGGAACCCAAGCCGCGCAAGCCGAAGCGGAGGAAGGCCAGGAACGCAGCGGCCGAGCCTGAGCCGGAACCCGATGCGCTGCCGCAGAAGGCCGTTCGTCGCCGCCTCATCTCGGCCGCCACGCTGGCCGCAGCCGAAGCTGCCCACGCGCTTCCCGCCGTCGATTACCCGGAGCGCGAGGCACCTGCGGAGCCCGAACCGGAAGCCTTGTCCCCCCCGCTCCCCGCTCCGATCACCGCCGCCACGCGGCAGGCCATCGTCCTGCGCCAGCACTTCCCGCCGCACCGCGCGCCGCAGACCCGCAGCTGGCTCGGCGGCAGCCCGGTGCTCCCCGCCAACGCCGCGTGGCCGACGAATCCCGCCACCGGCAAGCCGCTCCATTTCCTGCTCCAGATCGACCTCGCCGAAGTCCCGCCCGAAGCCAGGCTCGGCCTGCTCCCGCCCGAGGGCGCGCTCGCGGTATTCCTCGATCTTGATTGGGGCCCCGGCGAGGCGTTCCGCGTCATCCACGCGCAGGGCTATGCCGGCACGGATTGGCATGCGCTGGATGTGCCGCCAAATCTCGCCATGGCCTATGGCGATGAAGCCGCACTTGCATGGCCCTGGGCGCTGAGCCCGGCGCACGGCACGCAGATCCTGCCGCGCTGGCCCGTGGCGCCCTGCCTTGTCCCCCTTGGCGAAAGCGAAACGCCCGGCTGGCCGCACAAGGCCGATACGGCCCGCGCCCTTCTCGCTGCGCAGGGCCCGGAAGACCTCGCCCCCGCTCTCGCCATCGACGATTTCCGCGGGCCGGGCGGACAAGGCTTCGAACCCGCGTGGTACGGCTACCCGCAGGACTGGATCGCGGTGCAGATCGCCGCCGCCGCGCTGGTGCGCGAAGCGGACCGCGCTTCACGCACCCTGCTCCACGATCCCTCCCCCGGCCTGAACGAGGCCGAACGCGCCGAACAACGCGCCGAACAACTCAGGGCAGTGCGCGAGGAAGCGCAGGCCTGGTTCGATCACGCGCTGAACAACCCCGCACTCGATCCACTTGGCCCGCCGCTGCGCAAGGCCTTCTGGGACTGGCTCTCAACTCATCGCGCGCTTGCGGAACGGGTGATCCCCGAAGCCTTCGAGGCAGCGATCGAGACGACAATGCACGCCTCGCCGCAGGAATCCGCCAGGTTCCCTGAAGAAGTCACCGCCCGCGTCGCGTACCGCCATGCTTTGGCGCGGCGCACCCCGGAAGGCGTGATCGCCCCGCCCCCGGCACGCCTCCTCGCCCCGGCCAGCGGCGAAGCGGAGCTTGCCGCCACGCACCTCCTCCTGCTCGAACTGCCAGACAATGCCGCGCTCGGCCATCACTTCGGCGGCGGCGCGCTGCAATGGTGGATCACGCCGGAAGACCTGGCGGACAGGCGCTTCGATGCGGTAGTGATGACGCGGACCTGAGGCGGTAGACTAGGCGACCAGCCGCTCCTCCAGCCGTGCCACCAGCGTTCCATCCGCGCCCAGCACCGCCGCGGCATAGGCCTCGAACGTCCCGTGCTCGCGCTCCATCGCGGCGAATGCGCTCTCCAGAAACTCCGGCTGGACCGACATGATCGTGCGCAGCGCATCGTCGGTCATCATCGGCCCGAAGCTCGCGCGGACATTGGTTGCCGCCGCTGCGATCCGCGCCTCGGAATTGCCCGCGGTGTTGGTGAGGAGGTAGTCCGCCATCACGTCGTCAGGATGCACGCCCATCAGCCGGTGGACGATGGCTGCCCCAACGCCGGTGCGATCCTTGCCCGCAAAGCAGTGCAGCAGGCTCGGCCCATGGTCTTCGGCCAGCGTCTGCAGATAGAGCCGGAACGTGCCCACCAGCACGGCTCGAAACGGCAGCTTGTCGTAAAGCTTCACCATCGCGAGCCGCGCATCGTCTGTCGTCCGCACGCCCGCGGCGGCCTCGTCGTGCACCGCGCGGCCATGATCGCCCGCCGTCTCGCCGGGGTGAAACACCACCTGCCCGGCCCATTGCTCGTGCCGCAGGCAGGGAAACTGCGCCCGCTCGCTATCCCCGCGCAAGTCGATCACCCGCGCGATGCCGATGCGGTGCACCCGGTCAAGGTCATCCGCAGTCGCATCGAAATGATGTCCCGAACGCCATAGCCGCCCGGTGCGCAGCGTGCCGCCGCGCGCCTGATAGCCGCCATAATCGCGAAAGTTGTGAATGCCAGCGAGCGGCAGGACGCGGTTTTCCATGTGGTAGCCCCTGTCAGATCAGAAGCGTCAATGCCAGCGCTTCAAGACGCTCCGGTTGCACCTCACGCAAAGCCATGGGCCAGAAACTGCTCCGCGCAGCCCGCCAGCATGGCCGAGCCCAGCGGCATCACGCTTTCATCGAGCATCATCCGTGTCGAATGAATCGAACAGCAGCTCTTCCAGTCCGCCCCCTGCGGCGCCACGCCAAGGAAGAACATCGCGCCCGGCGTCTGCTCCAGCACATAGGCAAAGTCCTCCGCGCCCATGATCGGGTGCGACAGCAGGTGGAAAGTGCCCTCCCCTGTCAGCTCCTCTGCCACCTTCGCACCGAGATCGACCGCGCGCGGATCGCAGATCGTCACCGGGAAGCCCGGAGTGATCGCCGTTTCCGCCGTCATCCCATGCGCGGCGGCGATATGGCTCACAAGCTGCGGCAACGCCTCATGCAGCCGCGCCCGCGCGCCGGGCGAAAGCGTGCGAAGTGTGCCGAGCAGATGCGCGCTGTCGGGAATGACGTTGTAGGCAGTCCCCGCCTCGATCTTCGAAACCGTCACCACCACAGGATCGGCGACCGAAAACCTGCGTGTCACCATCGCCTGCATTGCGCTGACGATCTCGCAGGCGACCGGGATGGGATCGAGCGTGTCGTGCGGCATCGAGGCATGGCCGCCATCACCCCTGACCGTGATCTCGAAGCGGTCCGCCGAAGCCAGCAGCGGACCGGCCCGCCCCGCCACGATACCATGCGGACTGTTGGGCATGATATGGAGTGCGAAAGCGGCATCCGCCTTGGGTTCCAGCAGTCCATCATCGATCATGAACCGTGCGCCGTGATGCCCTTCCTCGCCCGGCTGAAACATGAACTGGACTTCGCCCGCAAGGCTTGCCGCCCGCGCGCAGAGCAGCTCTGCCGCGCCCGCCAGCATAGCGGTGTGCGCATCATGCCCGCAGGCATGCATGCGGCCCGCGAACTGCGAGGCGAATTCCAGCCCCGTCTCCTCGGGCATTTCCAGCGCGTCCATATCCCCGCGCAGCAGCACGCGCCGCACACCCCCGGCCCCGCCCTTCAGCGTGGCGACCAGCCCCGTCGTCGAAGGCCCCTCCCGCCAGATCAGCGGCAAATGCGCCAGCGCGGCGCGCACCTTGTCGCGCGTCAGCGGCGTGTGCAGCCCCAGCTCCGGCTCGGCGTGGATCGCGCGCCGAAGCGCGGTGATCTGCGGCTCAAGGCCTCGGGCCTGCTCCAGAAGATCGGCATGCAGCATCAGGGGCTCCTCAGGTTATCGCCATACTGCGCCGCCTGCCCCCTTGCCAAGCGCAGCGAGGCCAGTCGCAGCGGGGTGGGCCGGGCAGACACAAGGTCAGCATCGCCTGACACCTTAAGCCTCCACCCGCACCGCTGTCGAGGTTCCCCCTTGCACAGGCACGCGCAGGCGTTTAATCGCTCGATTAACGTTTTTGGGAGAGTCTGTCATGGCCGAAGCCTATATCATCGATGCCGTCCGCACCCCGCGCGGGGTGGGCAAGCCGGGCAAGGGCGCGCTGTCGCACCTGCATCCGCAGCACCTCGCCGCCACGGTCATGAAGGCGCTGGCAGAGCGCAACAAGCTCGACACCGCGACCGTCGACGACATCATCTGGTCGACCTCCAGCCAGGTCGACAAGCAGGGCGGCGACCTCGGCCGCATGGCTGCGCTTGCAGCAGGCTTCGATATCAGCGCCAGCGGCACCACGCTTGATCGGTTCTGCGGCGGCGGCATCACTTCGGTGAACCTCGCGGCGGCCACGGTCATGTCCGGCATGGAAGATTGCGTGATCGCCGGCGGCACCGAAATGATGAGCTTCACCGCGGCCCATGCAGCGGCCAACGCCAATGCCGGCTTCCCGCCGCGCCTGATGGGTTCGGGCAACATGGCGCTCGATGCCATCCACCCGCAATCGCACCAGGGCATCTGCGGCGATGCCATTGCCACGATCGAGGGTATTGACCGCGAGGCGCTCGATGCCCTCGCGCTCGTCAGCCAGCAGCGCGCCGATGTGGCGATCAAGGAAGGCCGCTTTGCCAAGTCGGTCGTGCCGGTCTACAACGAAGACGGATCCGTCGCGCTCGATCGCGAGGAATTCCCCCGTCCCGAGACGACCGCCGAAGGCCTCGCCAGCCTCAAGCCCGCCTTCGCCGGGATGATGGACTTCGACCTCGGCGGCGGCGTGACCTTCCGCAAGCAGATCAACCGCCGCTACCCTGATGTGGACATCAAGCCGGTCCACCACGCGGGCAACTCCTCGGGTGTGGTCGATGGCGCCGCTGCGCTCCTCATCACCTCGCCCGCCTATGCCGAAAAGCATGGTCTCAAGCCGCGCGCGCGCATCGTGGCCTATGCCAACCAGGGCGATGACCCGACGCTGATGCTCAACGCGCCCGTCCCGGCGGCCAAGAAGGTCCTTGCCAAGGCGGGCCTCGCCAAGGAAGACATCGACGTCTGGGAAATCAATGAGGCCTTCGCCGTCGTCGCCGAAAAGTTCATCCGCGACCTCGATCTCGACCGCGCCAAGGTGAACATCAACGGCGGCGCGATGGCGCTCGGCCACCCGATTGGCGCGACCGGCTCGATCCTCATCGGCACCGCGCTCGATGAACTCGAGCGCTCGGGCGGCCGCTATGGGCTCGTCACCATGTGCGCCGCAGGCGGGATGGCCCCGGCGATCATCATCGAGCGGATCTGAACCTCGCCTTCGGCAGCAGCTGCGATCACCCTCATCCCCTCCCCGGTGGGGAGGGGATGAGGGAGGGGGTTGGGCCTATCCGGCGAACTCCAGTCACCCCCAACCCGACCTGCCCCGACCGGGGGAGGAGCAGACAGGTTCGGCGAGGCGCTGGTCGGCTTGATCTGCGCAGACAGGAGACGGGAGCGCGCATGAAGAATCCCGAAGTCTTTGCAGGCTACGATTCCTTCGATTTCACCGATGGCCCCTGGACCCGCCGCGTCTGGCGCAAGGGCAGCGGCCCCGCCGTCATCGTCATGCACGAAATGCCCAATCTCCACCCTCAGGTACTGCGCTTTGCAGACCGCGTCGCGGCACAGGGCATGACGGTCTATTGCCCCAGCCTGTTCGGCGAGGATGGCCGAAAACCCTCCAAGGCCTACACCGTCGGCCAGATGCTCTGGGCAATCTGCGTTCGCCGCGAATTCAACGTCTGGGCCAATGGCAAGTCGAGCCCCATCGTCGATTGGCTGCGCGCGCTCGCCCGCAAGGCCCATGCCGATTGCGGCGGGCGCGGGGTCGGCGCGGTCGGCATGTGCTTCACCGGTGGTTTCGCGCTCGCGATGATGACCGAACCCGCTGTCGTCGCCCCTGTCCTCTCGCAGCCCTCGCTTCCCTTGGGCAAGAAGGGTGCAGGCCGCATCGACGCGAGCGCGGACGAAATCGCCTGCGCCAAGCGCCGCTTGGAGGAGGAAGACCTCACGCTGATGGCGCTGCGCTTCCCGAGCGACGGCTTCGTTCCCGATGCCCGCTTCGCCACGCTCAAGGACACCTTCGGGGAGCGCTGCGTGACCATCGAGCTCCCCGATGCAGATGCCAACCCGCACGCCCCCATCGCCCCCCATTCGGTGCTTACATGGCATCTGATCGACGAGCCCGGCAGCGCCACAAAACAGGTCGAGCGGGACGTCATCGCCTTCTTCAAGGCCCGCACTGCAGCCTGACCTGCTGCGCTTCTGCAGCCTGCTGATCGGTACCGCCGCGCCGCTACGTCACTCCGCTTGCCCGCTGCCCCGCGCCCCTGTAGAGCGCGCCGCAACCCACCAGTTTTGCAGTTCAAGGACCTCCGATGGCCGCCCAGTACGCCTATGTCATGAAGAACATGACCAAGACCTTCCCCGGCGCGCCCAAGCCGGTGCTGAAGGACATCAATCTCCAGTTCTATCAGGGTGCCAAGATCGGCATCGTCGGCCCCAACGGCGCGGGCAAGTCCACGCTGATCAAGATCATGGCCGGCATCGACAAGGACTATACGGGTGAGGCCTGGCCGGGCGAGAACATCACCGTCGGCTATCTCGAGCAGGAGCCCCAGCTCGATACCAGCAAGACCGTGCTCGAAAACGTCAAGGACGGCGCGCGCGAGATCGCCGACATGGTTGACCGGTTCAACGCGATCGGCATGGAAATGGCCGAGGAAGACGCCGATTTCGATGCGCTCGGCGCCGAGATGGCCGAACTGCAGGACAAGATCGACGCGGTCGATGGCTGGACGCTCGACAACCAGCTCGAAATCGCGATGGAGGCCCTGCGCTGTCCACCGGGCGATTGGGCGGTGGACAGCCTCTCGGGCGGTGAAAAGCGCCGTGTGGCGCTCACCCGCCTGCTCATCCAGAAGCCCTCGATCCTGCTGCTGGACGAACCGACCAACCACCTCGACGCCGAAAGCGTCAACTGGCTGGAAAACCACCTCAAGGAATATGCCGGCGCGGTGCTGATGATCACCCACGACCGCTACTTCCTCGACAACGTCGTCGGCTGGATCCTCGAACTCGATCGCGGCAAGTACTTCCCCTATGAAGGCAACTACTCGACCTACCTCGAGAAGAAGGCCAAGCGCCTCGAACAGGAAAGCCGCGAGGACGAAGGCCGCCAGAAGGCCATCGCGCAGGAACTCGAATGGATCCGGCAGGGGCCGAAGGGCCGGCAGACCAAGTCAAAGGCGCGTATCAAGGCCTTCGACCAGCTCGTCGAATCCGCAGAGAACCGCCCCATCGGCAAGGCCCAGATCGTCATCCAGGTGCCCGAGCGCCTTGGCGGCAAGGTGATCGAGGCCAAGAACATCTCCAAGGCCTATGGCGACAAGCTCCTGTTCGAAAACCTCTCGTTCATGCTGCCCCCCGGTGGCATCGTCGGCGTGATCGGGCCCAACGGCGCGGGCAAGTCCACGCTGTTCAAGCTCATCACCGGCAAGGAGCAGCCCGACAGCGGCACGATCGAGATCGGCCAGACGGTCCACCTCGGCTTCGTCGACCAGAGCCGCGACCACCTCGATCCCAAGAAGAACGTCTGGGAGGAAATCTCCGACGGGCTCGACTACATGAAGGTCAACAAGCAGGACATGTCGACGCGCGCCTATGTCGGCGCGTTCAACTTCAAGGGCCAGGACCAGCAGAAGAACGTCGGCAAGCTCTCGGGCGGTGAACGCAACCGCGTCCACATGGCCAAGATGCTCAAGCAGGGCGGCAACGTCCTCCTGCTCGACGAGCCCACCAACGACCTCGACGTCGAAACACTGCGCGCGCTCGAAGAAGCGATCGAGAATTTTGCAGGCTGCGCCGTGGTCATCAGCCACGACCGCTTCTTCCTCGACCGTCTTGCCACCCACATCCTCGCGTTCGAGGGCAACAGCCACGTCGAATGGTTCGAAGGCAACTTCGAAGCCTACGAGGAAGACAAACGCCGCCGTCTTGGTGACGCAGCCGACCGCCCGACGCGCCTCGCCTACAAGAAGCTGACCCGGTGACGGCAAGGTCCGTTCATGTTGGCTGGCTCCAACATGAACGAACGCCGCTGTTCTGGTTCAGCCACACGTCAGAACGCGCGCTATAAACCGGACACATGGGAGGCCCCGAGCGAGTCGGAGCCCCATGTAACCGGAGCCGGGACCATGGCCACGAAGTCCGTTTTGAAGAGCAGCGCATCCGCACTTCTTGCCCTGCTACTGGGCACAGCGGCGCTCTTGCCCACCACTGCCAGTGCGCAGGAGCGCGACCAGCGCGGTCCCGCGCGGATGGAGCGCATGGAGCGCCCCACCCCTGCACCGGCTACCGTACAGCAGGTACCCGCCTGGCAGAACCGCGCCCGAGCAACCCAAGCCGCCTCCTCCGGCTGGCAAGGCCGTCAGGTAGAGCAAGGCGGCGGCGGTGATCGGGAGCGCGGTGATCGGGAACGCGGTGATCGTGGCAATGGCGCGTCCCCCACCGGCCAGCCCGTCTTCGGCCGTCCGGCCTGGGCGACGGGCGGACAGGTTCCGCAGTCGCAGCCCCGTACGGACGCCCCGGCCTGGGGCACCCGCAACCCGACCTACGTCGATCCCGATCGCGGCAATCGTGGCAGGCAGGGTCGCAACGGCTGGCTGGGCAACAATGGCGGCGACCGCGATGGTCGGGCACGCGACAACGACGGGCGTGGCAACAACAGCGGGCAGTGGCAGAACGATCGCCGCGGCAACTGGAACCGTGACCGCGACCGCGACCGCAACGATGATTGGCGCCGCAACAACAACAACGGCCAGTGGAACCGTGGGGGCTGGGGTTCCAACAGCTCGCGCAACTGGAACCGGGATCGCAATGGCTGGCGTGGCAACAATTGGGGCTACAACAACGGCTGGCGTGGCAACGGCTGGCGTGGCAACGGCTGGGGCAACCATGGCTGGCGCGGGTGGGACCGCGACGGCTGGCGGCGCGACCGCCGCTACGACTGGTACGGCTGGCGCAACAGCCACCGCTCCATCTTCAGCCTCGGCTTCTACTCGGCGCCGTGGCGGGACTATTCCTACAGCCGCTTCGGTATCGGCGTGGTCATCGGCGCCCCGTTCTACGACCAGCGCTACTGGATCGCCGATCCCTGGGCCTATCGCCTGCCCCCGGCCGCCGGTCCCTATCGCTGGGTCCGCTACTACGACGACGCCTTGCTCGTGGATATCTACTCGGGGGAAGTCGTCGACGTGATCTACGACATCTTCTACTGATCCAGCGCGCGCCCGTCTGCCTTGGCAGGCCGGCGCGGCCCGCGGTCCGTTCCCGTCACACTGCCTTTCGAAACCCGGATCGAGCGCATTCCTGCGTCGTCAGCGTGCTAGGCAATCGCATAGTGTCCCACGTCGGGCAGCCGGTCCGAAAAATCCGTCGACCCTTGCTATCCGGCCCTGCTCGCGATCCAGGGTCCCGCAGTCGAAGCCAAGCGCCTTCGAACCATGCGGCCGCACCAGCACCCAACTGTAGCGCGCCTGTCCATCGCTCTGCAGCCTAAGAGAATAGCCAGTTCTGTCCACCGGCGTTGCGTTCATAACAGACCCCATCGCAGTCCTTCTGCCGGGAGCCACCGATGGCCACTGCAAGCCCCCGACCCCACGCCCCCGATACCGCGCCGATCCCGATCAGCAACTTCACCAAGGACCGCTACCTCACACGGGCGTGGATGGAGCGCGAGCGCGATGGGCTCTGGGCGAAGACATGGCTCGTCGCGGGCGTTGCTGCGGATGTTGCCGCGCCGGGGCAGTACTTCACGTTCGATATCGGCGCCGAAAACCTCCTGATCGCGCGCGGCATCGACGGCACCTTGCGCGCGATGCACAATGCCTGCACCCATCGCGGCACGCGCCTCGTGACCGAACCGCTGGGCAGCTTGCGCAAGGTCGTCTGCCCCTATCATGCCTGGGCTTATGGGCTCGACGGCACCTTGCAAGGCGTGCCCGGCGCGGCGCGCTTCTCTAACGGCGTGCCCAAGGACAAGCTCGCGCTCAAAGCGGTGGAAGTCGAGGAGGCGCTGGGCATGGTCTTCGTGCGCCTCACCCCCGGCGACCTCACCCTCAGCGATTTCCTCGCGCCGATCACCGGTCTCATTGCCCCTTATCGGCTGGAGGCGATGACAGTCACGGGCGATCAGACGGTCTCGCACACCTGCAACTGGAAGGCGATCCTCGACAACTTCGCCGAGCTCTACCACGTCCCCTTCATCCACCCGCTCCACCGGCGCATGTTCGAATGCGCCAATGCTCCGTTCGAACTGTTCGATCACGGCCACACTGCGGTCTATGTCGAAGGCGGCACCACCGATTCCGGTTTTCCCGTGCCCGATGCGCCGACCGATCTGCTCGCGATGCAGCTCAAGGCCTTCGGCCTCGATCCGGCGGACTATCACGGCCAGGTCGCGGCGATCCGCCCCGCCCTGCAACGCGCCAAGCGCGCCGCCGCCACAGAGCAGGGCCTTGCCTACGACGGGTTTTCAGACGCACAGCTCAGCGATGTCTGGCAGTTCAACTTGTTCCCCAACGTGATCCTCTCGATCACCCCCGAAAGCGCCTGGCTGATGCGCTCGCGCCCCGATGCCGCCGATCCCGCCAAGAGCCATTTCGACATGATCACGCTCGTCCAGTTCCACGGCACCGAGGAAGACGCCGCCAAGGCCCGCGCGGAGGACGGCAGCGAAGCCGGCACCCACTTCCGCCTCAACGGCCCCCGCCCCGCAGACTACCAGCGCCCGCCGCGCGACAGCTTCACCCACGAAGACATCATCGCCGGCCGCAAGACCATGACCGTCACCATCGACGAAGACATCTCCCTCCTCGCCCGCGTCCAGCAAGGCATGGCCTCAAGCGGGTTTGAGGCCGTCTGGCTCAGCGACGAGGAAGCGCGCGTGCAGCACTTTCATAACGCCCTGGACGCGTGTCTGGCAGGGGTGTGAGGAGCTAGGCGGCGGCGAAGCCAGCGACCAGACGGTGCTTGGCTTATCGGGGTGCGGACTGAACCGCGCGAAACGTATCATTCTGCTTGAGGTTTTCCCCGGGGTAGCCGGCCTTGGCTAAACCTGGATAGAGCGCAATCCTGCTCTGCTCTGCCCGCCTCCACACCCGCGGCATGCGCCACCTGATTCATCGCAGCAGCGTATGAACCAGACCGGTCGGATTCTCCCCGAACGAGAATCACGGTGACTACCTGCGCATCCAGCTACATGTCACGTGAGACACAATCGCCCATCTGCCCAATACACATTGGCAACATGGCAACAAAAAATCACTCTAAACACGCGGCGCACCCCCCATTTGGAGGGTTTGAATCAAATCTTAGCGACGCATTAAGCATCTGCATTAACCATCTTTGCGATACAGATCGTACGAGTCTCGCACAACAGCAGTGATTAAGGCGTAATATATGTATCTATAGCAGCGTTCTCAATCGTAATTTGCGTAGTTATGGAGGCTGTATCATTTTATTCACACCCTTTTGGGCAATTATGATAATATGATAAAGATAGTTAATATTATTACATAATTCAGATTCATTTTCTCACTTTATGCAAGATGATATTCCTATTTTTATTATAGAAATTAATCATATGGGGTCATAATTGTGAAAAGGCGCAATTTTCTTAAGGCGGGCGCTTTGACCGCGGCGGCGGCTTCAGCTGCTTCCTTGCCTACGACGCGTGTGACAGCCGCCGCGACGTCCAACTACTTTGCGCTGA
>Ga0315905_10000700_pt1 | contig 36462 bp, 46 predicted proteins | sample LakEriMetagenome_5_FD_203522 | JGI IMG/M metagenome (GOLD analysis project Ga0315905, IMG submission 203522) | Freshwater fungal communities from buoy surface, Lake Erie, Ohio, United States - Buoy 4 MA121 | ecosystem: Environmental > Aquatic > Freshwater > Lake | place: USA: Lake Erie, Ohio... | reverse complement strand
ATCGATCACAATCGCGTCCAACTTCTCACCAGAATCTGTCAACTTTTTACAAAATGCTTGAAGCTGTTTTGGTGTAATCGTAGATGGTGGAAACTCCTTAATGAAAATCTTACCATTAGGATTTCGCGATTTCTCTTGTTTCAATGCATATCTAAGTGTATGGGGATCATCCTTAAAGTCTTTCATAGGTATCTTAGTAACCTTGGATGCGATCCTTTGACCATAGAGTGTTTCAGACATCTCCAGTGTCACTACAAGCACCGTTTTACCCTGTGATGCAATGTTCTCAGCCACATTACCAAGCACAATACTCTTACCAATGTTGGCTTGACCTGCAAATACATACAATGCCTTACCAGCTTCACGAAATCCACCACCAGAATGCTCATCAAACCATGCCCATTTAGAGGAAATAGTGGTCTGCTCTGACACAATATCATCGATGATCTTATCTACATCACCATACAATTCAATTCCTCGATCCACATTAAGATTGATGCCAGCAATCTTCTCAAATTTTTCGACAACACTTTCTAAGTTGGATGATTCTTCACTGATAATCTCAGCGGATTCAAGAATTGCATAATACATTCCTCTTTCCTTGAGGAACTTCTCAGTATTTTTGTATAATTCTTCCTTATCTAAATGTTCATCAATCTCTTTGAATGATTCAATAAGACCCTTAAAACCTTTTTTAAGGTTGTCATCAGTCAGATAAACCTTGATTTCAGTGAATGTTGGTAATTTCTGGTTCTTTTCATAGAAATCAGCAACAATTTCAAAGTATTTTGCGATGTTTTTGTTATTGAAATACTTTGGTTTGACATGATCAGCAATAGTAGAAAGATACGATGCATCAAGCATCGCACTCTTCACCAAAACGTTCTCAAAATAATCTAAATCAATTGCTGACATATTATCTACTATAAAGTCCTAAGTAATATTCTTCTCCTTTGCGCCAATCTTCAGTAAATTCTGTTAAACCGGGTGACGCATGAGTAATCATAATACCACCAACCCCAATTTTCAACCCCAATTCTAAAGCTTTTTGACAAACATTTAAGTCGTAAAAGTGGAAACCTGATGGACAATTTTCATCAAATCTCAATTGTTCAATAGCCTTTCGATTAAATGCCATGAAAACACCATCAATCATCACCACTCGTTGCGGATATACACCAAATGATGTCATAACTTTGGAATTTCCGTGTGAATGAGCTACTGCACCATGTAGATGTCTTTGTCCCATAATATGCCACAATGCTGGTGATTTAATTTCTGCTCTAGAACATCCCGCAACACCTACCAGATCGTATTCTTTAAACAATTTCTCCAATTTGGGAATCGGATTATGCTCTAGATATACATCGTCATGCACCAGAATCACACAATCTCTGCCATCTTTCAATGCCTGATCAAGAAAGACATTATATACTTTAGGTAGTCCATGAGTGTTCTCAGTAGCGAAATTGACATCAAACTCCCCATCGAGACTCATATCATTAAAACTCTGATATAATAACGTATCTTTTGGATATTTCTGCTTCGTGGCAGAACAAATCACCATATTTTTAATTTCCATATATTTTATTGTAACACAAGCAAGCGGAATGTCAATGGTTTGATTAAATACAAATATGAGAAATTACGGATTCGATTATTTGGTAGAAAAAGTGGAAGTCATTAAAGAAATGGCTAGACCATCCACTACACGACCAGAAGAAAATGAAAAAGTCGCAAAATTTATGAAGGAAGGTAGAAAATTCATAGCGAAAAAGATTTTCGAAAAATGGTCGCCACCATCACCTTCCAAAACTCTCAACGATTTTATCGTGGAAGCACTATACGAAGAAGTGTTTAAAACCACATACACATATTCCAGTGTTGAAAAATTATTTAAAACACTCAAAGATACTGTCGATGGTTTCTATGATGATTATTTAGATTTCATTCGAGGAGGTTCGGAAGACAGTAATAAAAGAAATCAATATGTTTTATCTTATTTGGCAAATAAGATCCCAAATAAAATTTTGTCTCAACAATTTTTAGATAAAATTACAGATGAGGAATATGTAAAAAATTACAGAGCATCCATGTCTGATAAAGCAGAATTCCGAAGCAGAGCAAAGGGATATCAAAATAAAATACAATCAAAATATTCCATGAGTGCAGATGATTTTGCAACTATGAAAGCTGAAGTATCGCCTATTATAGTCAAAATTAATAGGAAAAGTAGGTCATTACTTCCTGCGGGAGCACTTCAAGCTCTTAGAAGAAATGAAAAGATTATTATTTCACAAGATACTGGAGTAAATGTTTCTGAAGAAATGGTACCTTTAGATACTTTCGTTGAAACTTTAATGAGTCTTGTAGATGATGTCGATTTAGTCGAATACTATAGTGTAAATGTTGAAGAAGCTAGAAAAACATTGAAAATTCTACAAGACCGTTTAAATAATTCTCAACCTTTATCAAAAGACAAAATAATAAAAAATGTCATCAATCGATTTCCAGAAGAAATTGCAGAATATCTATTAGATGAATACGAAACTGATTTGGAATCGAGAGAAACTAAAGGAGTTTCTGAAGAAATAATCGATGATCAGAAAAAAGCAATTGAAAGTGTGTTGGATATCTATACTCCAAGTCTTTTAAATGATATTGAAGCTAAAGGTATCATCACTAAACCAGAAATTGATATTGTTCTGAAATGGAAAGATTTGATTCAAAGCGCAGAAAACTTGGAAAAGAAAGAAGTTGCAATGAATAGAAAGCAAGCTGGTCTATCGGTAGATGACGAATATGACATGGATTCTCGTGAAGATTTAAAAGCTCTTAGAAAATACGAGTCAGAAAAAGCTAAAGAAGAAAGAGAATCGAAAAAGAGTTCTTCAAAAAATAAAAGAAAATCTTCAAATATTGAAGATGATGAAGATGAAGATGAAGAAGTTGGTGTGATGTCTTACATGGCTGAACAAGTCAAGAAAGACGGTTTATTACACACCATCGGTGAGTATAAAGATAGAGGTTTCAAAAAACCAGTGAATTATCATCACTGGTTATCTATCAATTCTTGAAGTCTGTTTTTACCAATCTCAAAGAAAATGGGATCTTTTTCGATTCCTATATATTTTCTATTGGTATTATATGCCGCTACTCCTGTGGAATTAGATCCAAAACAAAAATTTAATACAATATCTTCTTCTTTTGAATAAGTTTTAATCAAATATTCCAACAATGAAACTGGTTTTTGTGTTGGATGGACTTTTCCTTTATTTTTTTCCCAAAAACCAGTCAAAATTGTTTCGGGATTTTTGTGTGTATATGTTCGATATTCGCCATCATTTTCCCCATGGAAATATGTATCATCTTTCTTATACAATTTTCTTTTTATAGGCTTATCACGTTCTACCATTATAGGGTAATAATTATGACCTTTATCACCAAATACCAAAATGCTTTCATGCCTAACCATTGGTTTAAATTTAGCTGATTGCATACCCCTTGAAATGTGCTTATCCCAGACCCATTCATATTTAAATTGTTTTAAATTACTGCTCACCAATGCTGAAGCATATGGTTGTTGTGCAAATAATAATATGGGAGTTTTTTGTTTTTTTACTCGATTCAGTTCACTCCATAAAATATCTAAATCTATGACATTATCCCAATGCGTATTATATTTCAATACGCCATATGGTGGATCAGCTAAAACCAAATCAATAGAATTGCTTGGAAGCTTTTTTAGAACTTCCAAGCAATCCCCATGAAACAGATGAATACCTTCTTCAATCTTCACTTTCGTCTTCTTCCAAACCAATCAGGTCATCATCTTCTGGCGCAGAACCATAATCCCAATTGATTTTGATTCTTTTCTCCAATTCGGGAAGAAGTTTATTCTCCCACAATTCAGTGTCTTTTGAGAATGATTTGAGATAACCAAGTTTATTACCTTCCCAATCTGAATAAGATGAACCAGAATTGGAAATCACTCCCATACCTTTCATGATGTCAACTAGACCGTAATACTTATCCAAACCTTTACTGAAAGATAGATACATCTCACCCTCAAGGTATTGTTTAATAAAACGATTTTTAACGGTCAACATTCTAATCACAACACCCGAATAATTTTTCTGTGATGCTGATAATTTATCATTTACTTGCTTAATCTCACCGTCCTTAACTAACTTTCTAGCCAATTGAACCGTAACAGATGGAAGATAGACCGCAGCTTTGCCACCGGGCATGTTCTTCTCCAGAGATGGATACATTGCGCTAGGATCATCATATACGTGGTTAGTGATGATGATAGGGGTCTTAGTAAGAGTGGACATGTTCGTGCATGTCTTGAGCAAACTCTTAACCGATTTGGCAAAAGTTCCCATATCAGCAGACATAGAATCTTTATCCATTCGAGTTAATTCCATTTCGGAATTCAAATTTGCCAATGAATCGATGACAATGATGAATTTTCCGAATTGTTTTTCGTCACGAACCTTTTTAAGAAACTTGTAAATTGCGTTTCTCGTCTGTTCAACTGATTCACAACCAACATACTTCACTTTGGATGTATCCAAACCAAATTTTGCTGCTGATTCTGGATCAATAGCACCTTCGGTATCGAAAATCACTGGAAACATGCCCTGTTTTTGAGCATTTGCAATGATTTGGAGGACAATACCAGTCTTAAATGTCTGAGAAGGACCTGCAAATTGCGTGATACGTCCTTTCGGAACTCCACCATACAATGAACCAGAAATCAAAGCATTCAAAACCATACTACCAGTATCGATCCAGTCATTTACAGACGATAAAGTCGAATCAGATAGATATGCCGAATATGGCACAACGTCATTAAGACTGTCTAAAATTGATGTAATTTGCTTATCCATATATCAGAGATCGTTGATATCCACGATTTTAGGATTTGGTGCAACTGCTGGTGCTGGAGGGGTATTAATCTTATCATACTGAGAGATGATACGATCATCAAGATCGACATCAGATGTTACGATAGACGATTTAGTGTATGTCCAGTTGTTGTTATCGCGGTTTGCTTTATTGATAAATTCAAAAAAGAACAATGGGAAACTCTGAACTTGAATCTGTCCACCCTGATCAGGCTGAACATGTAGAATCACAGGATTCGATAGTGTAATGGTTGCCGCATCTTCTTTGAAGAATTTGCCGATAATGGTTCGACCAATTTGATCGATAATTGCTACGTATTTTTCTTTCATAAATTATTGTATTTTTCTAATTTTTTCTCTTTGTTCTTCGATTCTGCTTCTGAATCCAACACCAACATTATTGGTTCTCTTAGACATATCCAAGAAATAATCTGTTCTTTCTTGGATAACTCTACGAAGAGCTTCTAATTTTGGATTGGTAAAAGGTGTATCATCATCTTCGCCATTCATGATGGCAATGAATTTGTTAATAACAACATTTTCAGCATCATCTAAACCCTTATTATATGCTTGCTGCGGTGTCATGATATGATTTACTTGTGGTATTTTATTTGTCAAGTTAGATACCGAATAATTCATCCAATTCTATCACCACACTATCGGATGGCATTCTTAATTTCCATCCAACAGCATCATAAAAACGTTTAATTGCTGCATAGAATATCTTAACAAACATTTTTTCGTAGTCAACTTCAAATATGTCTTTAAATTCTTTTGGATATTTGGTTCTGAAACCGATACGATCAATATTATATTTGTTTGGCTGTTTCACGAACACCATTCTAATCTTATCACCTGATTTAAATTTTTCATACTTACCATCAGCACCAATCTGTTCCATGATTCTGTCATGGTAATAAGCACATTTCAAAGCTACTGGCATACCTTTGGCTGTTTGAAGACCCTTACATTTTTTAGAATATTCTTCCAAATTGTTCATACCAGATATGGATGAAATTTCTTCAATAGGAAGGGACTTGAAGATTTCATATGCTTCAGAAAAAAGTTCATTTGTCGAATGTAAATCTTTTGTTCTGATCATATGTTCAATGACTTTTTTCACATATGGTTTAATCGCTTTTGGCATCGTCGTTTTAACTACATCGACACCTTTATATTTGAACTTATTAGTTGGAACACCTTCATCATCCAATATATGATTCACATAATATTTTTTACCGATGAAAATGGAAGACTTACATATGGATTCTCTTTTGAAGACGAATCGTGGATCTTCAGATCGTAACATGGTAGCTGCCCATTTACCCATCTCTTGATTGATATGATTCTCTGCCTCATCGCATAATTGATAAAAATTAGGAGTAACTTTCTCTCCATCAAATACGGACACATTATCAAATGCTTTGAATGACACATACAAAGAATCAGTATCATTATAGATACAACTTTTCTCCAAAGATTCTTCCGATATATCTGGAATTTTTGATTTCAAAAAGTTTTTGAAAATGTCATTACTTTTCTTAATAACTGCCTGACCAGTTGTGGTCACGGACGTTCCAATATCTTCATCTCCAAGAGGAGCATATTTGTTCAACATGTAACCATACAATGAATTCAAGTGAATCTTGTATGCATATTGGATACTATCAAACAATTTCGCAGACTCTTTATCACCATTCTTTCGAGCATCTAACATTTTACCCTTCATCTCTTTACGTTTGGTATAAAGGTTGTCCAAGAATTCTGGAACTATGCCTCGTTTTTTCTGGGAAAATAAGAAGTTTGCTTTGGATATTGCTGCCTTTTCTGATTTAATGAATTTGATAAAATTCTCCTTCGACAATTTATACAATTTACCAGAAACATGGTATATATGATACTCATTATCGACGACTTCCAATCGACCAATTTTAGTCTCTGGTGATAAATTCAAAGAAATCATAACAGATGGATATAGTGAGTTGGCATCGAAAGATACGACATTCTCAGCGAATCCAACAATCGGATCAGATACATATCCACCGGGTGCTTTATAGTCTGTTACAGGCTTGATAAAGGTCGGTATATACTCATCTCGATGTCTTGCTCTTATAGCAATCGCACCATTCATACAAGGCAATGTTTTGATGGCATTTTCAAGATTGCATAGACCAGTATATGCCAAGAATCTGAGAATATCTAGATATTTCAGTTTATCATCCAATTTAACTATGATTTCAACGTCTCGAATGTTGTAATTGCAATATGTATTCCAATCATTTCTAGCCAATTCCCAAAGAGAACCGTCAAATTCGATCTTATTGATACCCAATTCATTCTCTCCGATGTAATCTAATTTGTAACTCTCTTGTTTTTCGAGGTTAAATTTTTGATACAACACATAATAATCAACACATGAAAGACCTTCAATCACGTATTCTTTAGAAGGTTGTCCAAATTTACCTTCGGGATTAATCTTTTCATAGATTCTGCCGATAGGGGACAATTCATCTGCCCATTCCTTACCCAATTCAAATGTGATTCTATTAACCAAATATGGAATATCGAATCCTGCACTGTTCCAACCTACAAGAACATCGGGAAAATCATTTGAGAAATGACCAATAAATTTTTTCAAGAGATCATGCTCCGATTTACAATGATGATAATCAACATTATCCTTTGTCGGAACATATGATTTCAATCCAAACATGGTATATCTCTTCGTGAGAGAATCGTAACATGTGAGCAAATTGATCACATTATCTGGACTCTCTGGTTCGGCAAATTTAGCTCCCGGACATTCAATATCGAAGAAGCATACCTTTAAAGGATGTTGTGAGAATTGTGCTTTCTCACAGGAATGCCAAAAATTATCGATTAGATATTGCTGATAAGGTGGAAGGTTTTCAAAGATTCTTTTCTTGCCATAATCTTTGATGAAATTATTTCGATCATAATTACTGTCAAATTCTTTCTTCTTTAATTTTGTCCCATAAATCGATTTGAATGAGCCTTCCTTATCTTCAAGCATCAAATAAGGTTTGTATTCCCATTCCTGACGGATTCGATTACCGTCACTGTCCCAAGTCCATAGAATGACTCGTTTGTCTTTGTTGGAATATACGCAATTTCTATACATTTATATTATGCTAACATGATATTGCTGTTTGTCAATTAAATATACATATGTTCACAAACGATCAAAAAAATCTTCAAAATATCTACGAAAATTTAAACAATTTCTTCGATGATATGGAAACTAAATCACATGTCGTTGTGAACTTGGACAAAAAACAGAAAATTTCTTTCGATAAAAATTTAAATTTTGCTGACATAATCCCACCAGAATGGGAAAATGACAGATTGAAATTTTTCGGCATATCTAAAGCATCACCAGATATTGGACAATATGACCAATACGAAGAAATTGGGTATTAATTCCAAGGTAGCATATATTTTCGCATTACTGAGCCGTATTCAGTATTCAGACTCTCCATGAAAGCACCGATATTTTCTGGTCTTTCCAAGAATCTGCTTTCACCAATTTTCCTCAATTCGGGAAGCAATTTGAAATATTTTTTACTATTCTTCCAATTCAAAAGATTTTCTACTTTTTCAGCGAGATCATCTGAATTATTGAATTTCAAGAAATCTGGAACATCTTGATAAGTCACCATATCTTGACACATACATGGAACACCTAATGCTGCCGCTTCAACATATTTGATATCTGATTTTGATCTATTAAAACGATTATCGTGTAAAGGCGCGAGGAACAATTGAGCATTCAATGAGTCCAAGAATTTTGGATAGTTCATCAAATTCTGCCATGGATGGAATTCTATTTTTCCAGCATCCACAAAAGGTTTGAGTGCTGGAGGATATGCTCCAATGAAAATGAATTGATATTTGTCAACATTATCAATGATAAATTTCATCACATGTGAGAAATCATCGAAACCTGCCAAATTCTTAACATCAAAATGCGCTCCAGAACCAGCATACAAAATTCTTGGTTTCTTTTTATTTTTTTCGTATAATGCAATCTTCTTATGAAGATCATAATGATTCCCAATCCACCATTCAGGATGGAAATTAGGCACGGCAGATATCTCTTTCTTACCTGTTTTTTCAATATAAAGGTCTCTCATGTATTTGCATGGCACAGTAACTTCATCCACCATATTGATCATGTCAATACAATTTTGACGAGTTTCGTTATCAGCAAATGCTTCTTTGTAAACATTGTAATCGGGAATTTCCTCATGGAATACGACATCATCCACCTCATAAATCAATTTAAATTGCATTTCACTTTGAATGGATTTCAACCATCTGACATATTCCTTTTGATGGGATGCTGCTTGTCTTTGTAATTTTACGACTTTGACATCGTGGAAGAAATCTTTATTCAGAATCATCTTGCATAGAGATGTCGATTGCCCCAAATTACTCATATTGATCTGAATTTCGGGGAAAATAATACGATAAAAACCGCAACCACCATGATCTGCTAACAGATTCAAATACACATTACCTTTATCCTTTTTAGGATTATTGATAGTCATCACTTGAGGAAAAGCTTGTGGAAACGGTGATACGAAAGGCGTATTGATCATAATGTAATTATGCCAGCATTTACGTAATGCAAGTATTATAATTACATTTTTTAATTCTTAAACACTCTTCGAGTGGTTCCATTTTCTTTCTCCAAGTGAATAATATCACCGTTCACATGTTTAAGCATTTCTTTTCTATGGGAGATAGCATAAATCGAAAGATTATTCTTGGAAATTCTCTTATTAGTGGCATCTATCAATAAGTCATAACCTTTTGAATCGAAAGCAGAGTCGTAAATCTCGTCACAAAATTCCACATTTGAATGAACACCTGAGATAGTTCTTTTTATATCTTTAAATGCCCATGCACATGCCAAATCGACAGTTCTACGCTCGCCACCAGAAAGATTCCAGTAAGATATTTCCTTACCTTTATCATTGGTCATCTTATCCTCAAAGAATTCATCAAATTGACAGCGCATTGTCATACCCAGATCGGTGATATACTTCTGAATACTTTGATTGAGCATATCCAAAAGACGTTTCACAATGAATGATTTAACACCTTCTTCTCCAAGGATGAATTTGCAGATTTCGTAATCGGATTCTTTCTCTCTCAATTCACCCAAAACTCTTTCAGCTTGTTGTTTTCTGTTTACTACCGATTCAATATCATTTTTAAATTCTGGAATAGTATAATTACTCTCCAAATTCTCCAAATCCTTCTTATATTTGTCCAAATTACCAGTCAACATAGTAATTTTGTCGGCATTTATTCTCTGTTTTTGGATTTTTTCTTGAATTTCATCAATTTTACGAACAATTTTTGACTTTTTTTCACGAAGATCTGCCTTATTTTTGACAAATTCATTTAAAATATTTTCCATGTCTTCGTATTCTTTCTCATATTGCTCTTTCAATTTCTCCAAATGCTCAATATGTGAATGTGGAATTGATTGTAAACATTTATCACATTCAACACCATCAACATTTGCAAAAGAATCAATACTTTTTCTTTTCAAACGCATCATTGCTTCTTGATTGGAAATCTGACCAGTCAATTTTGTGATGTTTCTCTCAATTTTATCATACAAAGTATCATATTTTTCTTTATCTGCTTTCAACAATTCAATATCTTCAATAATAATTTTGGAAATACTCTCCTGAGTATCCTCAATATCTTGTTCAATTTCTTTTCTTTTATTCTCAATGATCTGTTTTTGCTTGCGGATATTCTCGTCATATTCAGCTTTCTGACGTTCGAGAATATTAATGGTGTTGGCAATCTCCGAAATTTGTGTAGTGATGGTAGAAATATCTTTATTATTTTCAGTCACCATCCCTTTTAATTCCTTCAACATCTTTCCAAATACTTCCAATGAGAAAATGTCATTGACGAATTTTCTCTTGTCTTCTGGTTTTTTAGCCATGAAAGGTGTATTATCAGAAAGTGAAAGGATGTCGCAAGATTTACACAAAATTGCATTTGAACTGATCAAATCACAAATATAATCATTCGTATTTTTGATCGAATCTTTTGTAATATCGACACCATTGCATAACAATTCAACGGATGATGGTTTTACCTGACGCTTGACAATATACGATTTACTACCTTGCTCATCGATTACATCGAATTCCAATTCAACATTTCCCTTACCTTTTGTGACATTATTGACGATCAATGGTTTTGAAATGTCCCGAATCGTTTTATCGAATAATGCATAATAGAACATCTCGCAAATCGCAGATTTACCGATTCCATTTTTACGTTCTGGGAGATCAATATTTTCACCTGTAATAAGAGATAGTCCTTCTTTGAAGTCAATTACGATCTCATCATTTCCTATACTGAGAAAATTTCTACCTCTCAGTGTTTTATAAATTACTTTTTTCATCACTTAAATTTTTCGTATAAATCCTCGTTAATTTGTCGGACACGATTTTTTTGTTCATCTGTTATATCGATTTTATCATAAAATTCATCAAACATCGCAGGTATATTCAATGAATCTATTTTTTGAATTTTATTTGTTCCATGTGAAACAATATCATACTCATGATCGAATCGGAAAGGTTTCATTTTAAAAATGCCATCCTTTATCTTCGATAGTCTAACATCATCGATTTCCTTGTCAATTATTAATTTGAACACGTTTCCAAACACATCATCCTTCTTCAGAGATGCCAGATTCGACAAACGCATACGAACAAATTTAGGAGAATTCACATTCTCAAAAAATTCCAATTCTCCACTTTTTATGTCGAGAATATAATACCCTTTCGCATCACCCTCATCATTGAAATCGTGTGCAAAACAGTTGCCCACATAACGAATCTCACCTTCCTTGTATTGCTTCAAAGATTTGGTATGGAAATGACCACTGAATATTCTGGGAGATTTTTTCAGCATCTCAGATGGTGAATCACCATGATCACAAATCTTGTAATTGTTCATTTTGAATGTTTGGATTTCAAAATGTCCAAATACATAATCATATTTGCCATCGGGAATTTGTTCACCCCATGGAATGAATGTTAATTTTTTACCATCTCTTTCTAATGTATGAACTTTATCCACAATGTGAATATTTTTGTGACCTTTCAAAAATCCCAAACTATGGATGTCTGATCTATTTTTGTAATAAGCATCATGATTTCCCACGATAATTGCCATATCAAAATCAGAAAATTTGGATATGACTTCTGATGCTACGTGCATTGTCTGCACAGATATCTCATGTCTATCATGGAAAAAATCTCCAAGAAATAGTATATGTTCGATATTTTTACTCTTTAAATCCTGCACGATCCAATCTGCCCAATTCAGAGCAACATTATGCCATTGCTCTGAATTACCATAAAGACCCATGTGGAGGTCGCTAAATATTGCGACTTTACTCATATCTCGAATCCTCCCCATCGTCTTCTAGGATTGGTCGCGTATAAACATGTCCCATCGCATCAGGTCCTACCATATTTTCAGTATACACCATATCACGATATTCTTCGAGTCCTTCGTGTTGTTGCTTCTCCTTTTTGATACGATTGCAGAAAGCATTCCATGCAATTCTGTTGAAATATGAGAATGGATTGAAAGTGGAAGATAAATCAAATGATTTCTTCTCAAGTGCATGATACATTTTCTGTATCGCATCACCTACCATGTCTTCTTTCCAATTGCTCGTATATCTGACAAAACGATAATTTCTCGACAAACCATCAGCAATATCCATGATATGTTTTGCCAATTCGTTTGTCATTCTATCGTTGTCATAATATTCTTTCAAGTGCTGTCTGAAAACTGCCTCTTTTGTATAATGTCCTTCTTTGCTCATATTAAAATTTCTTTCTCGATAATTTGGATTTCTTGTTGCTCATAAATTTTTTTACGTTCTTCTGCATGTGCATGTGAATATCTCATATTATCATACACATCATAGATACGCAACTTGTTTTTTTCTTGGTGTAATCGAAGACCACGACCAATCGATTGGACGGTTCGGATGAATGATTTGCCAAGTGCTATGAAAAATATATTATGTAAATTTTTAATATTGATACCTGTGGAGAATATAGAAGACATCGCCACCACAATAACATCGTTGTTTTGCTCCATAATTGACCGTATACGCTCACGCTCGTCCACAGGGGTATCCCCAGTCACTTTATAGACCTGAAAGCGTGACAAGCCCTTTACGCGATCAAATACCTGATCCATTTGACTATGATGATTCACCATCACCAATGTGTTACTGGTCATTTTGGATAATAATTTCAAAACCATATCGTTGCGCTCACTGTTATGATACAAATAATCCAATTCATTTTTATAATTCATCTTAATGATTTTGGGATGTTTCAAGCAAAGTCTGATAATTTCAACGTCCGACAGGAATCCTTCGTCTCTCAATTCTTTTGATTTCTTTTCATAAAATACAGGTCCGAATGTGCCAAGAACTTTACACTTATCAAGAAGTGGAACTGGCAAAGTCCCAGTAAAACCGTATCTGTTTGGTGTCTTAATTTTCTGTAGCAACTTGGTTAAGTTTGCAGAATCATTTGTTCCATGACACTCATCCACGATCAATAGATCAACATCAACAATCCATGGATTGGAGTCGAATTTGGATAAAAGATTTTGTGCATTGCAAATCACCACATCAGTTTCTTGTAGAGGATTTTCACCAGTCCAACCAGAATATGTGAATGATACGCCATAATCTTGAAAATCTTTCTGTAATTGTTCAACAAGGGATAAACCCGGAACTATGATTAAAGTCTTGTGTAAACATCCATTATGGATATTTTTACGGTAATTATCAACAAGAAGTGCCTGACAGAATGATTTTCCACCACCAGTCGCAATCAAAAATACTCCACAACCCAACTTCAAAGCTTTCTCCACACTTTCTTTTTGAAAGTATCTCTCATCGAATTTGAGATTGTTCTGGAATTCAGATTCAACACCACATTTCAAACGTTTTTTGAAGCTTTCTGTGAAAGTGATGTCAGTGATTTGCTGTTCGATAAGAAATTTGCGAATCTCGTAATACATTCCAAAATAAAACAATCCAGTCGGAGTGATTGCAGATTTACGATCTGGCAAAAATCTTTTTTTCATTGGATCTCTGCAAAAAGCTTTATCAGGATTCACAATTGAAAAATGATTACGAATCATCTCAAGAATCGCTTTATCACAACGAATCTGACCCTGCCTTTTACCAGAAATGTAATCAATAGTTACCATCACATCGTTTCTAATTTTTGAATATCGATCATGTTTTTTACATCTTGTGCGATGTAGGTGATCTGCCTTACCACCAAATCAAGATATTCGATGAGATATTCCTGCTCTTTGATTTTGTCATTGATATTTTCCAATGTTGGAGAGTCCTCAATTTTGCTCATGTATGATTTATCGATTCTGACAGGAGATTCGGTCATGAGTTTTTGTTCAATACCAGATTTCAATTTTGATTTCTGTTTGATCAATCTATCCCTTTGAATTTTAGCATCGATGAATCGGCAGACCCAAAAATGTTTTTCTGCTGGAATTCGTTTCGTTCGCTCTTCAAGATTGAAAGAGTCGATCTTCATAAATTCTTCGTATTGTTCCTGATATTTTTTTAAGAGTTCCATAATTTTTCTTCGATCACTATCAATATCATAAATAATGATATGAAATTGTCAAGATCAGATCAACAAAATATTGAAGAAATTTACGAATCAATGTTACAGGAAAATATGTCATCAGCGGCAGTTTTGGGTGGTAGTGGTTTTGAAATGGGAATAGCAAACAAAGATAATTATGCCGAAGGAGACATGAGAAATCCTTTTGGATTGGGTATCGTATCAAGAAAAGGCAGAGTTGGTAAGAAAAACGGTAAAAAAAGGAGGAAGTGATTTCAATTTTTCCATATATAATTAACTAATATTGTATATTATTAATGGACCCCACCCTCACTCCATACCCGTATGTATTCACCAAATTTAATAAGTCAACCGGTATAATAAAAAATAATTGAAAAAAATTTGTTCTAGTTAATCTTTAATCAATATATAATGATTATCGATTGATGTGTTTAAGATGTATGATGAAAACAAAGAAAAAAGAAATTACATTTTAAAATAGAATATCATTATTATTAATCATAATCAATTCTAATTAACTTTAACCGGAAGATTAGGAATGTCAAGGAGATTAATAAGGAATCTTAATAATATCCTTACTATATCTTAATATAGCACGAACCGTGCCAACTTTTTGGAAAAAATTTCGCGCTAAATACGAGCATGGGACAAGAATGGATCAACATGCCAGAGGATACGACTAAGGTTTTCGGCATCACTTATTTGATCAGGAATCATCATCCAGATGCAAAACAACGTTACTACATCGGGACAAAGCAGTTGCTGAAGAGAGTGAAGAGAAAACCACTCAAAGGCAAAAGCAAGAATCGAATATCGTTCGTGGACAATGATGTTGAGAAATATTGGGGATCTTCAAAAAGGCTATTGACAGATATTGAGAAGTATGGTATAGGTTATTTCAGCAGAGAAGTGATCGAGTTGTGTTACTCAAAATTTCATTGCAAGTATGCAGAATTACAATGGCAAATAAAATGTAACGCTTTGATTGACGAGAGATTTTATAACAACATGCTGAACGTTCGTTTAGGGGTAATTCCAAAGGACTATGTTGACATTGAGAGAAATCCTGATACCTTGAAATTGTGAAGAGCATTGAAAGAATCAGTAACCAATATCTGACTCAAGTTAATTTACATGAGAAAAGGAAATCGATCATTGATATACAATGCATTTTCGATGAAAGTATTCAATCATACAAACAAACATTGGAAAATTTTGGTTTGGATATAAGTTTCAATTTCAAAAATCGAACAAACAAAAGATTCTTTTTCAATGAATTAGTGAAGACATACATTCAAATGTTGAAGAAAAATGATTATCCGATTTATTTTTTTCGATGTGAGTTGATATCGAATGATTTCCAAAATCCTTTCATCAAAAAATTGAAATCGATATTTGGCATTTCTCTATTGGATTCTGGAATGGATTTATCGACATTGATTTATTTTTATGAAAAGGGATATTCGGAACAGGTCGAAATCGTAGATTCATTTTTGATGACAAGGAATGGTAAGAATTTTCGCAAAATTAAAAAATTCTTGGAGAAAGAAGGATTGTTTTATTTGTATGACGAATGTGTTGATAACATAAGTAACAAAATGTCAATACTGATGCATTAAATAGGAATATGAATAAATTTTTGAAATTGTGTGAACAATTCGATCCATCCAATCAAGATACTCAAGAAGCTGCTTTATGGATTAAGCAAGTTTTAAGTGAGGCAGAAATTCCGTTCAGTGGTGATGGTGATATGATTAAAATTCCTACCGAATATGGTGTAGCTACTTTAAAGGTTATCTCATTTGAAAAAGATTCCGATGTTGATGCAGAAGATGAAGAAAGTGTAAATGTGGGAACAGGAACATATGAAGTTGATAAAGAAGTTGAAAAATTGGGAGCTACTGCTTCAAGCGGTTTAAAAGGAATGGCTGCAAAATTATTTGGAACTTCTGCACAAAAAGCTAAAAGTGCTGTAAAAAAACGTCAAAATGTAGCCAAAAAAGCAGTTGATGCTTATGATAAAGGAACGCAGAGAATTGAAAAAGCCCTTTCAAATCTCAGAAGAACATCAATGAAAACAACTTATTAATCATATGAAAAAAACCTTAAAATTAATTGATCATTATTATAGAATTCTACGTGAACAGGATGAGCAAAATCCTGAAGACGTTCAAGAATTTGATACCACTGGTGGAGAAGCTGGTGCAGATGTTATGGATGATCCAGAACAAGTATCACAAGAAGAAGTTCCTTTAACTTCTGAAGCGGAAAATAGCTACATATCTGATTTGATATCAGCAGCACTTTTTGAACCGACACCAGAAGAAAGAAGAATCCTAACCAATCTTCAAAGTGTTATGAGTATGAAAAAATTTAAAAATGCTAGAGAAGAAATTTTACCGAATATATTGACTCTTATTCGACCTTCTACTGAAGAAGATTCTCTTCGAGATGATTTGGACAAAATAAACTAAATACTGAAATGAAGACTACGAAACATGAATCGGAATTGATTTGGGAAATGTATTCATCCCCAGAAGAAGACTTTGAAAACGAAATGGACTTTGACATGGATGATGAAGATGATGACCATGAGGAGCATGAAATGGATGACGATGATGATTATGGGATGGATGACGATCATCATTCGACAGTAATAATGTCGATGGAACCTATCGGTAAATCAGAACCAATTGGTGATAGCCATATGAATGAGATCATGGCAACCGAACTGAAAAAATTGGCTGAATATAGTAAACGTTTGCAAGATTTATGTGGAAAAGTTGAATTTGATGCGTGGATGGTGGCGAAAATTGTGAAGGCATCTGATTATACTTCTGAAATTTGGCATCGATTGGATGCTGGTGCAGATTTCGCCAACACAGGATTCGAACAAGCATCTGATCACGAACATTGTAATGGATGAAAAGTTTCAAAAAATTCTTTGTAGAAAAATATGTCTTAGGACTGGAAGAGGATATTACTCTAGATGGTCTAGGGACTATACGTGCCAAATTAGACACTGGTAATGGTGCATACAATGTTTTACACGGAGAAGATTTGAAAATTGATAAAAATACTGTCCGATTTACCACTATGAATAACTTTGTTTTAGAAAAACCTATAGAAGAAATGATCACCATCAATTTGGGTGCTGGAAATAAAGAAGAAAGACCTGTGTGTCTTTTTGATTGTGTGATAGGTGGAAGAAAATTCCCTAATATACCATTCAGCATCGGTAACAGATCAGAAAATATTCATAAAGTTCTTATCGGAAAAAATTTCATCCAACACCAACTTGATGCATTAATTGATGTTGCATTAACTGATGTTGCAGATAAAAATATGGAGGTTAATGTATGATAACACAAAAAGATTTATTATCAGAAAGTTTTTGGGGTAAATTTAAAACTGTTGCGAGTGGACTTGGTGCAGCTACTAAACAAATTGCATCTAAAGTGTTGCCACAGACCACGCAAGCTATTAGTAGTATTAAGCAAAATGTTAAGGACGTTACACAAGCTTACAAACTTAATACAAACGATAAAAAGTTTTTATACGATTATGCTATAGATAGTGGATATTTTCCTACTAGTGAAATTAAAGGTCATAAATCTAAAGATGGTAATAGAATATATGTTTTTGATGCGAGTGCTTTAGATTATAATGAAAAAGGAGAACCTCAAGCTGGTAGACCATATGCTTATCCTAGACTTATTATTCAAAGGGATGCCAATAACCAATTAAAAATAATTGATAGACCAAGAGATAGAGATTATACCCACAAGGTAAAAAAAGACAATAAATCTGGATCAGGATCTTCTACTCCGCCACCTACTACTCCTCCATCTACTCCTCCACCTACTACTCCTCCATCTACTCCTCCACCTACTACTCCTCCAAAAAAATCTTAATAATATTGTCAAATATTTTAATATTCAATATTGACAATATTTGATTAATTTTAAATACTTTAGTGAAAGTAGAAATTAAAACAGAAGAGGATGAAAATTTTAAAATTGTAAAACCTACAGATGTGGTGGATAAACCTCTTGAAGTTGAACCAGAGGAAATCATCCCAAGCAAAGTCAAAAAACCTGCGCCACTACACAATAATAAAGGTATAGGCTGGTTTGATGGAACTTCTTGGGGTACGAAGTAGTTACACGCTCAGGATTTGGGCGATATGTTTCAATATCGGAGATCTGACAACATCAGTATGATCAAATTTGAAACAATGAATTTCATTCTTTCTAGAAAATTCTTGGTCAAATAGTTCATAGACTTTTTCAAATCCTGAGTCTTTAATATCACTTTGTTTTGAATCACCTAAAATAAAGTATTTTGTATCTTTACCTATACGTGTCAGAACAGTTGTGATCTCGCTTCGATTAGCATTTTGCGCTTCATCGAAAATGACTACTGAGTTGTGAAAGGTCATACCACGGACAAAATTGATAGGTATTGCTTTAATATATCCTTGATCAAACAATGTTTTTATCGTTGAATGATCTATCAATTCTTGTAATTTATCGATGAGAGGTGTGGTATATAATGCAAATTTTTCATTCAGTTCACCGGGCAATGCACCAATACTTCTAGAAGAGCTTTCTACTACTGAACGAACATAGATAATTTGTTCAACTTTTCTAGCTTTTAGTAATTCTAGTGCTGCATATACTGCAATGAAAGTTTTTGCTGAACCAGCAACACCATTAACGAACACAACATTAGTGCTAGGTTTTTGGGTAGTATAATAAAAGCTTAGATGATTTGCTGTTAATCTTGGCAATTTTTTTATATCAATATTTGCACAATCATAATTTTTTTTATATTCTTTGAAGAATTCATTTTCGAGTTCATCAGATTCCTTTTTACGTTTCGGAGAGCGTTTATTTGTCATCTAATATTATTTATATGTAATTGTTGTCACAAATATGCATCTCTATTTCGTATTTGAATGATTAAATATATTGACTTTGGCGATATATTTGTTAAAATATGTAATATGAGAATTGCCATTTCTGGAGCACAAAATACAGGTAAATCAACATTAGTGAAAAATTTTTTGAGTAGGTGGTCGATGTATTCGACACCGACAAAAACTTATCGCGATGTGATCAATGAATTGAACCTACCACATTCTTCCAATACCAATGATATAACTCAATTGGCAATTTTGAATTGGATGACTGAAGAATTGGAAAAAAATCCGAAAGGATCAAAAGTTATCTATGATAGATGTCCATTGGATAATTTGGTATATACATTAGTAGCTAATGAAAAGAATCAAATCACTGATGAAACTGCCGCACTGACAATTGAAATTACTAAAAAGGCAATGAAACATCTTGATATCATATTTGTTTTGAAATATGATCCAGATATTAAAATTGTTGATGATGGAATTAGAGATATCAATAAAGATTATCTATTAGAGATCGATAGCATGTTTGATGGTTTATATCAGCAATATGCTGATCATTTAGAAGATACGCCATTTTTTGATAAAGAAGATTGTCCTGCAATTATCATTGTTGAAGGTAAAACTGTCGATGAAAGATTAGCATGGGTAGGTGAATTTATTGATAGTATGGGAAATTTAGTAGAAACTGAGAGTAGTATTTTAGCTCCAGAAAATCTTGAATTGATGGAAAAAATGCTGAGTGAGCAAATAGAATGGTCTGAAAAGGATAATCAATTTAAAAATCTCAGTAAAGAAATTAGTAAATTAAAATATTAAATTATATGTTGAAAATATCTTGTAAATGTATTACAAATGCTAGAGTAAAGACTTTAGAAGAATCTATATATTCATTCTTAAATCAAGAATATGATGGCGAAAGGGAATTGATTATAGTTAATGATTGTGAATTTCAAGAATTAAAATTTGACCACCCAGATGTAAAAATTTTTAATATCAAAAATAGATTTGAAACATTAGGTGAGAAGGAAAATTTTACAATAGATCAATGCAAATATCCAATTATTGCGGTATGGGATGATGATGATGTTGCTCTACCAAATCATTTGAGTAATATTAACAAATGGTTCAAAGATTGTGATCTACTTAGCTGGAAAAAAGGTGCATTATTACATGGATCAAAAATATCGAAAATAACATCTGTGGGGCAATCTGGTATTGTATATACCAAAAAAATTTGGGAAGATGTTGGTAAACATGAGAAAATGAGTTATGGATATGACACAGCATTTATCCAAAAAATTAATAAACATAAGGGTCGTAAAGTTTTAGCAGATCCAGATGATTCTGATGTATCATGGTTTTATATGTGGGGTGGTAGATCATACCATTTATCGGGAATACCAAAAAAAGAAAACCAAGATCAAGCATTAGAAATCTATCGCCAACATACGTTGAAACAATTGAATAATGGTGAGATACCTAGCGGGATCATTGAATTGGAACCGAAATGGAAAGTTGATTATATGGAAATCTTAAAAAATTATTTACATGAAAACGATAGTAGTATTGGGGATGCATAGATCTGCAACATCATTAGTTGCCAGAACTTTACATTCAGAGGTGAATATGGGAACTAATTTATTACGTGGTCTCAAAGATAATCCAAAAGGTCATTATGAAAATGTCGATATTATCCGATTAAATGATAAAATTTTGGCTAAATCTGGAGGGTGGTGGGACAATCCACCAAGCGAAGAAAGAATATTGGAATGTTCTGGTGTATTTGATGATGATATGCGAAGTATCGTATCTAAAGAAATTGAAAAGGCTGAAAAAATGGGTTTGGAAAGTTGGGGATTTAAAGATCCAAGAACTTGTCTAACAATAGATTTGTGGATGCCTTTCTTAGAAAATCCTCAATTTGTGGTATGTTATAGAAAACCATTGGATGTCGCAAAATCTTTAAATTTGAGAAATAATTTTTCCATTGAAAAAGGTTTAAGATTGACGGAAATTTATAATCAAAGAATACATAATTTTATGACCAAATTTCTGAAAAATGATGAAAAAGTCTAGACATGAGTAATAATAATGATACTATAAAACATATGAATGAAAAAATTGGAGTTGGAATTGTAACATGTAACAGAGAAGAAACTTTTTGGAAATCTTGGAAATCATTAGAGAAATGTTCCCATTTATTGGATGAAGTTGTGGTCATCAATGATGGTAAACCGTATTCGGCAAATCCAACATTTTATTCAGCACCCCAAGAAATTATACAACATAATAAAAATTTAGGAGTTGGTAAATCCAAAAATGAAGCTTTAAAATTTCTCTTAGAAAAAGGATGTGACCATATATTTTTGATCGAAGATGATATATTCATCAAAGATGAATCAGTATTTCAAAGATATATTGATGCATCTAAAAAATCTGGTATTCAACATTTTAATTTTTCTCAGCACGGTCTGGCAAATAAAACATCAGAAGGTAAACCGAATCCTCATAATGTGGTGAACTATGATGGATGTAATATTGAATTTTACCAACATTGTGTAGGAGCATTTTCGTATTATTCTCGAAAATGTTTGGAAGAATGTGGGTTGATGGATGAAGATTATTATAATGCATGTGAACATGTTGATCATACATATGAAATTATTAAAAAAGGAATGCACCCACCATTTTGGTATTTTGCAGATATTAAAAATTCCAATGAATATTTGGGTGATGATGGATGGTCTATTGAGACTTCATCTATTTGTTCAGCACCAGATTTCAGAAAAAATGTTATGGAAGCTGATCAGATTTTTGTGAAAAAACATGGTCATTTACCGATGCAAACACCTACAATGAGTGTGCAACAATTTTATCAAAATTTAAAAGAAATTAAAAAAAATTATGAACTTAAATGAATTAGCAAAACAAGTATTTGAAAACAATAAAAAATGGTGGACTGATATTAATACAGGTGAACCAATCGAAAGAAATAAAGGTGAACTATTGGCATTGATTCATAGCGAAATTTCGGAAGCACTTGAGGGCGAACGGAAAAATTTAATGGATGATAAATTGCCACATAGAAAAATGGCAGAGGTAGAATTAGCAGATGCTCTAATCAGAATTCTTGATTACGTTGGAGGATTTGGATACGATATCCAAGGAGCATTTGAGGAAAAATTGGAATATAACAAGACTAGAAAAGATCATTCTCATGAAGCACGTAGAAGTGAAAACGGAAAGAAATTTTGATATGCAAGATTTAACGATAGTAACCTGTGATTACAATACTCCAAATTTGATTAAAAATCTTCGACGTAGTATTAGATTTCATATGGGTGAAAATGTGAAAATTCTTGTCATAAATACTTCGACAATAAATGAGAAGTATGAATTTCCAGATATCACACAAGTTAATATTTCTGGTCTGACGCATGGGAGAGCGGTGAACATCGCTATGGGTCTGGTTGACACGAGATACATGCTTCTAATCGATTCCGATGTTCTCATTCTAAATGAATGTAATAAGCCTTACAATCGCTTTTTGGAAGGAGGATTTGCATTGATGGGTAATGTATCAGGTGATCGTGGAGGGAAAAAATTATTTCCTAGAGTTGATCCTTGGTTCTGTTTCATGGATCTGCACCAATTGAAGAATCATGATATCAAATTTTTTGATGAGGAGCGAACGAAAAAATCTCGTCAATTGATTAGGGTATATGATGTCGGCTCAACAATGTTTGAAGATGTAATGAAAAATGGTTTATTAGTTGCAAATGTTCAATTGGAAAATAAATATTTCAAACATTACGAAGGTATGTCATGGAGAACGAAAAAATATAATCCTTTAGCTCCAGACACCGACATCGATTTTGGAGGAACTCATAATAATAAACAATTGTATGAGTATGGTTTAAAAGTTGAAGATCAATACGAAAAAGATATTTTAAAAATTTATGAAAACAGTTAATATATTTGATAATACATGCCAACATCATTTGAAAGATTATGGATGTTGGATGTCTACTGATAAACGACCACCACAAACCATCAAATTTGTCCAAAGACAATATGAATTTGATGGTGTTACACTATTCACAGATGATTATATTTTATCTCCAGAAGTTGATAAAGTTAATTCGAAAATAAAAATTGCGTGGTGTTTGGAATCTCCAGCGGTTCAACTTAATGTACATAGAAATATAGAAAAAGTCGCTCATAAATTTGATTATGTATTCACATACAGAGAAGATTTGATAAATCAATTTCCAGAAAAGTTTTATCCAAATTCTCCGGGTGGTGCATTAGTTGCTGATGACGAAATATCTTTATATGAAGATATAAAGACGAAAAAATGTTCCATGATTCTTTCCGGTAAACAATTTTTTCCGGGACATATTTTGAGACATCAAATCCAGTCAATTCAACCACCCGATATAGATTTTTTTGGGTGGGGTTCTACAAAAGGATATCTTAACAATAAAGTTGATGGTTTGAAGGAATATAAATATCATTTTGTAATTGAAAATGTTGTTGCTCCATATTATTTCACGGAAAAACTTATCGATAGTCTTGTGACTGGTTGTGTGCCGATTTATTATGGTGCTCCGAATATCGACAAATTTTTTAATACCGATGGGTTTATCATGTTTAATTCGATTGATGATTTGGAAAAAATTAAATTGGATGATGATAATTTTTATAAACGTAAAGATGCAATCAAAGAAAATTTCGAATTGGCTCACAAATATCTATCATCTGATGATTATTTGTGTTCAAAAATGGAACAAATTGCTCGCGAAAATGTGAGAATTTTATAATTTTGAATAATACAAAAATGGAGACATTTACAGATCAAAAATCTAATTGTGTATTATTTTCATTATATTATAATGGATCTGATACAAATAAATTAGTAATTGATTTTTATATCAATCTTTTAAATCAATTTTTTAAAAATTTTGATGTGTATATTGGAGTGAATGGAATCGTCGATGAATGGTTATTTGACAAAATAAAACAGTATAGATACGAAGAAGTTCAACAAAATATAAGAATAAATTCTGATTCTTGTGGTTTCATAACAGCTTTAAAAATTTTAAAAAAATCGAATATCAAATATTCATCTTGTTATTTTTTTCATACCAAAGGTTCATCACATAAAAATTTTGAAAGCTCTGAGCAATATCGAAATTTGGTGTTGACTGATTTTTGTTTGAATATAAATAAACATGAAAAACTTTTTATGGATAATCCTATGGTGGGTATTATTGGACATGAGCCTAGCGTTTTTTCTGTATATGATCATATTAGTAGTTCTCTAAAAATTAAAAAAGATTTGAAATTGTCTTATCAACCAATTGGTTTCTTTTATTGTGGAACTCATTATATAATGAGAGGTGACATAGTTCATGATTTTATACACAAAATTTCTGATGGATTTTTTGAAAAAAATATCTATGAATTGTGCGGATTTGATAGGTATTTTTTTGAAGGAGTTTTCAAATCTATTCCTGAAATGTGTGGTTATGAGCCGATAATTATTAGAGAAAATGAATATAAAAATGGGCAAGATATTCAAAGAAATGTTTTTGTTAAAATAGAAAATTGGAAAAAAAATAAAGAACAATATAACCCTAAAATTTGGTATGATTAATATATTTGATAATTGTTATTGTATAAATTTGGATCATCGTGTTGATAGATGGGAACACGCTGAAAAAGAATTTGAAAAACATAATTTAAAAGTGGAACGTTTCTCCGCTATTGATGGTAGTTCTTTAGAAGATATCTCAAAAAAAATGCATAAAAATATAATTGCTTGTGGTTTATCACATTTAGAAATTATAAAAAAAGCAAAATCTGATGGATTACCTCATGTTACTATATTTGAAGATGATGTTGTTTTACATGAAAATTTTAAAGATGTGATTTCTAAAAACATAGAAGATGTCCCGAATTGGGATATGTTGTATTATGGTGGTAATCATTTAGGTAGATTGTTGCCTGTTACAAATAATGTTTACAAATTAACACATACTTATGCTGCACATGCATATACTGTGAAAAATACTCTATACGATTTTTTAATACAGACAATACCCAATTTGAAAATTCCATTTGATGCTTTTTACGGACATATACATTCTGAGATATCTGCTTATTTGATAACTGCTGATGATTATCAATTATCTTGGCAGATGCCAAATTTTAGTGATATAAATAAGTGTTTTGAAAGTTATGATGGATTAAAAAAAATAATACAAAAATAGTGTTGTAATTATCAATAATATAATTAAGTATTTGAGTATTATGAAAAAGATATTAGATAGTTACAATAAATACTCAGTAAAAATTGATATGGGTGGTGGAGATAAAGGAACTGTTCATTCTTATTTGGACACGTATTAAAAATAAAAGAAATATTGAATATGAGAATGTATACTTTTTATAGTGATAGCCATACCGAATTATATAATGATTTTTTTCTGAAATCTTATAATGAATGTGGGATGGATAAATCTTTTACATTATTTACAGTGAAAGTTGATCAAAAATCCGACTCTGGTGATTTTAATTCTCCCGGTTTCAATGAAACTACAATTGACAAATTGATTATTATAAAAAATGCTTTGGAGGAGATTGATGATGGTGAAAGAATTTTATATTCTGATTGTGATATACAATTCTTTGATAACATATACGATGATATTTTGTCAAATTGTCAGAATAATGATTCCGATATTATTTGTCAACACGATCAAAATACCATATGCACGGGATTTATGGTGATTAAAAAAAGCCCAAATATGATCAATTTTATTAATTTGATGATAGATGAATGTCCAAATCATGATAACGATCAATGCTGTGTTAATGTACATTCAAACAAGATCAAATATTCATTTCTACCAACAGATAAATATTACACTGTTGGAAATTATCATGGTTTATGGTATGGTTCCGACAATATCTTTGTTCCACCAAATTTAAAAATGCATCATGCTAATTTTACACTCGGCGTAGAAAACAAGATAAAATTGATGAATTTGGTAAAAATAAAAACTAGATTATAGCAACACAATATAGACTCATTCAACGAAATAATTAAAATCTATGAGAATATTAATGAAAATGATTCTGATTGTATCGTCATCATAATTCGTGGCGCAAGCGGATCAGGTAAAACAAATTCGAATGTGCATTACAAGATAAGACAGTGAAATTGATTATCATTATTATGTCAAGAAGGTTTTTGTATTCATATGGTATACAATACTATAGGAGAAGATAAGTAAAAGTGGGTAGAAAATTATATAATGAGAACTTTATTACCAAAATTATGAAACTGATATCACATCGTGGAAATATAGAAGGAGTTATTGAATCGTCGGAAAATGATCCTCAATATATTGACAAAGCATTAAATCTTGGTTATGATGTGGAAATAGATATCTGGTATGTTGATAAAATCTTGTATAGTGGTCACGATGCTCCAACGTATACTCTCGACTTGAATTGGCTATTAGATAGAAAAGAAATGTTATGGATTCATAGTAAAAATATAACATCTTTGAAATATATGAAGGATTTGGATGAACATTTACATTATTTCTGGCATCAAACTGATGATATTACAATCACCTCAAAAGGTTTTTTTTGGACATATCCCGGAAAAGAATTGACAAATCATTCGATAGCTGTTTTACCAGAAAAAGAAAAATTCAATAATATAGAAGATTCCTATGGAATCTGTTCAGACTTTATTAAAAAATATAGGTAAATTTTATGATTAAATTGATTATTTTTGATTTAGATGGAGTGTTGGTAGATGCAAAAGATATACACTACAATACATTAAATGATGCGTTGAATTCTATTGACCCTAAGTATGTAATATCTCGTGACGATCATATATCCATCTTTGATGGACTGAAGACCTATGAAAAGTTGAAAATATTATCCGATACTCGCGGATTAGATTTTAACCATCATCAGACAGTATGGGATATCAAACAAATGCTAACTATAAAAAAAATTAATGAGTTAAAAATAAATGATAACTTAATATATATATTTAAAAAATTAAAAGAATCTAATTATAAATTAGCATGTTGTTCTAATTCTATTAGAAGGTCGATTTATGCAATGTTATCAAAAATAGGAATCATTGAATATTTTGACCTTATACTATCCAATGAGGATATTAAAAATCCTAAACCACATCCCGAAATATATTGGAAAGGTATGTCAATGTTCGGATTATTACCGGAAGATACTCTGATCGTAGAAGATTCTCCTCACGGTCTATTGTCAGCACAAAGAAGCGGTGCGAAGGTATTGAGAGTTAAAAATTCTATGGATTTAACTATTGACAAACTTGAAGGTGCGTTGTATAATAATGCCAAGATGACTACAAAATGGCAAGATAAAAAATTGAATGTCTTAATACCAATGGCTGGAGCAGGAAGTCGCTTTGAGCGAGCAGGTTATGTTTTTCCAAAACCTTTAATTGAGGTTAATGGCAAACCAATGATTCAAACTGTTGTGGAAAACCTGAATTTTGATAGTAAACACACTTTTATAGTTCAAAAATCACATAGATCAAAATATAGCCTCGATTTTATGCTTAGATTGATTTCATCAGACTGTAATGTAATTGAAGTTGATGGGTTGACAGAAGGGGCAGCATGTACAACTTTACTAGCAAAAGATATCATTAATAATGATAATCCTTTAGTGCTTGCAAATTCTGACCAATATGTTGATTGGAATGTGAGTGAATTTATGTATAAAATGCAAGAACAGGATGTTGATGCTGGTATTGTATGCTTTAATTCTTCTCATCCAAAATGGTCATTTGCGAAAGTTGACGAACGAGGATATGTTACTGAGGTTGCGGAAAAACAACCTATCTCAGATATTGCAACAGTAGGAATATATTTTTGGAAGAAAGGATCTGATTATGTGAAATACGCCGAACAAATGATTAGTAAAAATCTAAGACATAACAATGAGTTTTATGTATGCCCTGTCTTTAACGAGGCTATAGCTGACGGTAAAAAAATAAAAATTTTTATGGTAGAAAAAATGTGGGGTATTGGAACACCCGAAGATTTAAATTACTTCTTAGAACATCATAAATGATTACTAAATGTCAAATATATATGTGAGTTTGAGGGGTGGACTTGGAAATCAAATATTTCAAGTAGCAAATGGCTACGCATATTCAAAAAAATATGGTAAAAATTTAATTTTGGATGTTTCTAAATGGTATGCCCACCAAGGAAAATCTCCAAAGATTTATAAAGAAACAATTTTCAAAAATTTTGAATATGTTAGTAAAAATAGAATTACGAATATACAAGAATATAAAGAACCAAAACTTGATTACGTTGAAATTCCAAAATTTGATTTTGATGTAAAATTTTCTGGTCGTTATCAAAGTTTAAAATATTTTGAAGAAGTAAAAGATGAATTTATTTCTAAATTATGGTTGCCAACATATCCAATTGTTAAAAATTCTGTAGCTGTTCATATTCGTCGAGGAGACTATTTAAAAGGTAAACGTTTTAATGTGTGTAAAACTAATTATTTTCGTGAAAATATTAAAAATTTTCCAGACAAAAATATACACATATTCACTGATTCAAAGGAATATGTCACAAAAGAATTTTGCTGCGATAATATCGAAATAATTCATACAGAATCTGAATTGAGTGATTTGGCAGCTATGTCCAATTATGAAAATTTAATTATTAGTAATAGTTCATTTTCTTGGTGGGCATCTTTATTAGGTATTGAAAAAGAAAAAATTATTGCTCCTTCTAGATGGTTTAATGGGAGAAAAAATCACGACATTTACAGGGAAGACTTTATTTTATCTGAAGTATAATAAATAAAAACTAGATTATAATCATACAATATGGACTCATTCAACGAAATAATTAAAATCTACGAGAATATTAATGGAAATGATTCTGATCGTTTTGTCATCATAATTCGTGGCACAAGCGGATCAGGTAAAACAACATTTGCTAATTTATTCGCAGAACCAAAAGTTATCTGTACTGCTGATGATTTTTTCTATGATCAAAAAGGGAAATATAATTTTGATGCTTCTAAACTTGGAGATGCCCATAAATCATGTCAAAACAAATTCGAATGTGCATTACAAGACAAAACAGTGAAATTGATTATCGTAGCCAATACAAATGTTCGACCATCGGATTATCAATATTATGTCGAGAAGGCAAATGAATATAACGTAAAATATATTTCTGTTATACTTGAAAAAAGACACGACAATGTTAATGTTCATAATGTACCAAGTCATGTTCTCCAACGTCAACATGATGCTCTCAAAAATGATTTGAAATTGATGTAATGTTTAAAGCAATTAACTATCTACTGTTTGAAAATAGAAAACCTTTGGATTCTGAAATTCTCGAAGAATTTCACCCATACATGGTTGGAAGATATCTCTCAATGTATGATAAATCTTTCGTATCATATGTAAATGAAACTTTAAATGTTTATGGTAAGATATTTGATAATAAGGAAGATCAATTGAGATTTTACGAAAATATTATTCCAAAATTGAAAAGAAAAAATATCGATTATGTCAAAAGAAAAAAAGTGGAAACAGAAGATGAAGAAATTCAAAGTAAAATTCCTGAATTCTCGTCCTCTCGTGAAATCGAAGAATACCAAAAAATATTCGGATGATGAACGTTTGTTGATGGACATGATCGATACTTCCAGAGGATATTTTCAAGGAAATTAAATTGTTGACAATGAAAATATACAAATAAATATATTCATGCAACAAGAAAAAGTATCTATTGATGTTTTAAAAACACAAAAATCCCATATCGATCTTAGCGATAAGCAACTACCTACTGACTTTGGTTTGAATGATTATGTTCTAACCAAAATTTACGATGATGTCGTGTTGGTAGAATACGCCGATATTGAAACTGATGAATTGGGTAATGAATGGGTCACTCGTAATGGAATTGCGATTCCAGTAAATCAGGTGCATAATGCATGGAGAAAAGGTAAAGTAATTCTCGTAGGACCAAATGTTCGATATACAGAAATTGGTGATATTGTAGTGTTCCCAAATAATATGGGTATCGGTATCTCCAATCTGGAAGTTAAAGATTACGGCAGAATAAGAAATGGTCTATTCTTAAATGAACAACGTATGTTTGGTGTTTGTGAATCCAATAAGAAATGAGAAAAATTGGGAGAACAGAATTAGATAGATTATTAGCAAACAATGTTTGTGAAATATTCTTTATGCGTAGAAGACCCGAACGCGCACCAAGGAGACCAGAATATAGAAAAATGGTCTGCTCCACTTGTAATGAAATTCTTAATAGTGAGAATGGAGTTCGTTCATTGAATTTTAGAAAACCAGAAGGTCCTAAAAAAATAGATGAAAGATTTCACAATGTGGTGGTTGTATGGGATCTCTTTATGCAAGATTATCGAAATGTTTCGATGGAAAGATGTTACATTGTTCAAGCTATACCACCCGAAAATTTTTGGGAGTATTATAATAATGTTCTGTATACCATGAGTGCAAATGAGAAAATGCAATACATGGATGATTTAGAGGATTTGCCAACCTACCAACCCAAGAAGCAGAAAAGAACGAATAAATTAATAAAAAATTTGAAATTATATGGAAAGAGTTGACAAATATTTGAAAAAAATGATTTATAAGAATATTTCGTTCGTAGTTGATAATAAAGTTATCAAACATGGATTTATTCGAGTATTCAACACTAAACAAAATTTTATAAAATTCAGATTTGAAACAGAAAACTCTACCAAAGAATGGGAGTTGACTTATCCATATAAAATACATGTTCGAGAGAATTATATGATTTTTGATTATTGTCTGAGTGCATTTTGCCCAAAAAATGAAGATTCTTATTGGAAGATGCTTTTGATGGACAAAAGCGAATCATCAAATCTACACAACAATTACCTTTATGTGCGAGAATTGTCATCCACTTGACAAACTGATTTTCTCCTCTATACTGGTGACATGTCCAAATTCATACTGAAATTTCCAGAGGGTTTCACGCCCAGAACAGGTCAAGTCAAAATTCTTGAAAAGGTAGAAAAGGCTTTTGATTCTGGTAAAAAATTCGTAATCATCGATGCGCCAACTGGTGTGGGTAAATCACATACCGCAAAAACCATCGCAAATACATCTAAAGAAGTTCCTTTAGAATTTAAAAATCTCGTCCATTCATACAAAATCTTTGGAGAAGATGGTGGAGTTTTGATGGATGATATTCCATCATTTGGAACTTTCGCACTCACAATTACCAAGTCATTACAAGACCAATATCAAGATACCTTTAAAGATACTGGAATCCTCAAAGGACAATCTAATTATCAATGTGATGTAGATGACGAACTTACCGTCGATGTCGCACCATGCATTTATGTCAATAATTTGAAGCGTGAATGTTGGGCAGAAAACAGATGCCCATATTATAATCAGAGAAATGAGATGCTCACCTCACATTTCGCGTCATTGAATTACAGCATGTTCTTCTCATTACCAGATCATCTGAAAAGACGAGAGATCATAATTTGCGATGAAGGTTCTGAATTGGAGGAACAATTGGTCGGTCAATTTACTTGCGAAGTAGACATTCCATTCCTAATCAAATGTGGAATTATGATGCCATCTTTTCCTACTCAAGAAACTCCACAGAAAGTTCAAGAATGGATTGGTAGAGTTTCTGGTGAAGTTCAGAAAAAGATTGAATCGTATAAAGATAAATTGGGAGATAGTAAATTGCTCGCAGATAAAATCGAATACAACAAAATTAAGAATGAGTATTCCAAATTGAATAATTTCAACAGTAGTCTGACGACACTTGATCAAGCATACAAATATGGTGAATATTTGATTGAAAAGGTTGATAAATTAATTCGTTTCATTCCTCTGAAAGTTGATCAATTATCCAAATACTTGTTTGGATATGCTGAAAGAGTCGTGATCATGTCTGCCACTATTATTGATCACAAATCTTTTTGTAAGTCGCTTGGTATTACTGATTATGAATATATTAATGTGGATTCTGGTTTCGACCCAGAGAAAGCACCAATTCATATTATGACCAATCAGAAATTGAATTTTAAGAATCTACAATCGAAATTACCAGACTTGATGAAACAAATCAAAGGTATTCTCGACCACCATTCCGATGAGAAAGGCATTATCCATACACATACACAATACTTGGCAGATTACATCAAAAATAATATAAAATCAGATCGATTATTGATTCGGGAAGCTGGTGTTAGGAATGAAGAAATTTTAGAGATTCATGAGAATAGTGATGAACCAACTGTTCTAGTGTCACCATCGATGACGTATGGAGTTGATTTGAAGGGTGATCTTGGAAGATTCCAAATTGTCATGAAAGCACCTTGGCTACCTACAAAAGATATTCGTGTGGCTAAGTTGATGGAGGTTGACAAATCATGGTATTCTAATATGATGTTGAAGACGCTTGTGCAAGCGTGTGGTAGAGGAGTTAGAACTGCTGAAGATGAATGTGAGACATACATCCTCGACGGATCTATCTACGATGCCATTCAAAGAAATAAAAGTAAGTTACCAAAATTCTTTTTAGAAAGATTTGTATGAATATAAGAACAATCAATATAGATGATTTAGGAATTGATCAAATCAATAACATTTTACAATTTAATCTCTCCAGAGGTTGGAAATTTTTGGGGTATGGTTTTTGTAAAATGTTAGGAGGATGGGTTTCGATTATGTCTTTTAGACATGATGATTACACAGAAGAAGTAGAATTTAGAGGAAAATAATATGAAAATAAAAAAACAAGATTTATTAGATAAATTGGATCATATCTTATGGGATGATGATGTCGTAGAAGGAAAATTGAATGATGGGTATCCCGGAAGGTATACTCAACAATTTGGCAGTGTTCAATATATCTCTCTATTACTTCCAGATTTTGGAATAGCAAAAGCTGGAAAAAGTTCTCTGGTATCTTTTTTGAAAGAGCGTGGATTTACCTCCATGAGATGCGGTGACTATATCACAATGAAAGATGCGTATTTCATTCAAAAAGATTTGATGATAGTTCTAAATGTGGCATACGAAATCGACGAAAATTTCGTAGAAGAAGTTGAAGATGATGGTGATGAACTTTCGTATTCTCTCAATTCAGAATTTTCTGAAAACACAAGTCTCACTTTTTGTCCATTAGAGAAAAATAAAGAAAGTATTAAAAAATTCATTGAAGATTTTTGGGATTTTGAACATTTAATTCACATAAAAGAAGATTCCAGAGACTTCTATATGATTGCCCAAAATTCACAAGGTCTGTATAAACAGAGAACCAAATTCAAAAATATTACTATAAAAGATGGTAGATATGATTTATATTATGGTGAGAACTTTCCGAAAGATATTCTTTTCGATTTTGTGAAAAAGGATAATGGAAATTTGATGATTCTTCATGGTGATCCGGGAAGCGGAAAATCCAATTTTATTAAAAATTTGATCACTGAATCGATTTATGATGTCATCTATATTCCACCCGGAATGGTATCTATCATTTCGACACCCAACTTTGTTCCTTTCATGCTTCAAAATAAAAAATCTATTTTGTTGATTGAGGATGCCGAAGAGATTCTTTCGATTGAAAGAAATTCTGGTACACAGAATATCCTCGGATTGACTGATGGATTTTTGAAAGATTCTCTTCAGATAAAAGTGATTGCTACAATGAATTGTGACATCAACAAGATTGATCAGGCACTTCTCCGTAAAGGTAGATTATATTATGAGCACCATTTCAAAGCTTTGAAAAAATCGGAAGCGAAAAAATTAGTAGATTATCTTGAAATGGATGTGACGATTGATAAAGATATGACTTTGGCTGAAATCTTCAATCAAGAAAAAAATTCTGACGAAGATGCTTTTGTTGCAAGACCTATAGGATTCCATGCATCCTAAATATAGATAGATGCAACAATATTCATATTTTTTCGAACAATCAAATTTGCTGAACCTTTTCGTTTCAGCTTTTGATGAAGCTTTTGTATATAGATATGATCACAATACGAAAGAAAGCAAAGAAAAAATACAAGTTCGTTATGTCCATGGTCCGAAACATCGTGTATTACATGATTTAAATGATCGTGCAAAAACGCTCACTCTTCCAGTAGTAACAATAGAGCAAACAAGTATTTCGAGAGATACTTCTAGGATTTTTAACAAAAATAAATTCTTTTATCATAAAGGTCTGACAGAAAATGAAATCTCCAAAATACCTACACCGATACCAGTCAATATTGAATTGTCTGTATCGGTGATTTGCTATTTTAAAGAAGATTTGGATCAAATTCTTCAGAACTTCATTACGAATTGTAATCCATACATTATTGTATCTTGGAAGACACCAGAAGATTTCGACTTACCTTTCCTAGAAGAAATTAGAACAGAGATCCAATGGTCTGGTGATTCTTCGATTACCAATCCAAAAGACTTGTCTCCTGAGACGAAATGGAGAATTTCGGCAGATACAAGTTTTACTATTAAAGGTTGGTTGTTCAAATCGATTGATGAAAAAGCTGCACCAATTTATAAAGTTGACGCGACATTCAGCGATATCACACTTTCAAATAGAGTCTATACGTGGGAGGATTATCCAGCACTTTCTGGTCAATATCCTACCAGCGAAACTGTGAGTGTCTGTGCTTATCCGATATTTACGAATGCTTTTTATTACAATGATAATTCTAATTTGAATGAAATTATTGACGATATTATTATCGATAATCCATTGAATGTTTTGTTATATGGTAAAAGGTTTTCGTATGATAATAAGTGGTATCTTAGTGGGACAAATTCTTCCAATTTCGATTTCGAGGAAGTGATCACTGCGAAAAGTCCAATAATTTCAGCTTATAAGATACCTGATGAATATGTGAACGTTTTAAATGATAATATTGCCAATATAAAAATTCCATTGAGCGCATTATCTTCTGGTAATTACACGTTAATGACTTCAAATAGTGCATCTTGGACAAATTTAAACAAAGTGATCACTCAAATTGGTTGATATTTTTATTATCGCCCTAAATAATAAATATGACTGGTAGCGGAAGTTCTACAACTCCAAATTCACAAAAAAATTATTCCCCAACATCAAATAATAGGGGGTATAATTATGATAGAGATTTGCGTTCGAACCTTAAAAATCGAATGATATATTCGATACAAGAACCAGAAGATAATAAAAATCCGAAATATAAGTATTTCCAGAAGGTTGGAATGCGTAGACCAGAAGCTATCGCCAAAAATTCGGTAGCTCTGAATAACGATTGGAACAATACTGCGTATTCAGCGATCCAGCAAGATAAAACCTTTAGTGAACTCATGTATTCGGCTATTTCAGAAGAAAAGCCGGGACGTTTAAGAGATTACCGTATGATGGCAGCTTATTCAGAAGTTGCCGATGCTTTGGATGAAATTTGTGATGAGGCAATTAATGTCGATGAATATGATGACATCGTGAAATTGCGTATTCGTTATGATGATGATTTGGGTTCTAAAGAGAAAGAAGAAATTCAAAAAGAATTTAAAAAATTCGCTGGGATGCTTGAATTGGAAGATAATGGATGGAATTATTTTAGACAATTTTTAATCGAAGGTGAACTATATTTTGAATTGATTGTTCGTGAAGGATATATAAAACAAGGTGTGGTTGCGATAAGAAATCTTCCTTCTGATCTATTCGACCCTGTTTATGACAACATTCAAACAATGTTGATAAAAGCTTTTATCTATAAAAAGCCAATCTTTTCTTCAATTGACAAAAAAAAAGTT